>Ga0214545_1002144_pt1 | contig 38016 bp, 18 predicted proteins | sample CNSS4metaG_FD_160064 | JGI IMG/M metagenome (GOLD analysis project Ga0214545, IMG submission 160064) | Root nodule microbial communities from cowpea collected in UCLA plant growth center, Los Angeles, California, USA - CNSS4 | ecosystem: Host-associated > Plants > Roots > Nodule | place: USA...
AGCATATATGTTTCACCTTTTAAACTTTAATATATGATGGATGATGATAATAAAGATTCATGACAATGATATTAAATTATTATAATGTAATAAATAATTTGTTTTTATATAATTGTAATGATATATATATATATATATAATTACATTTACGATAATGAGTTACAAAATAAAAAATATCAAAACAATATTCTATATTATAAAAACAAACAACAAATAAAAATATTAAAAATAAGTAAAAATAATAATATATGTATCTTAGAAACAGTTTCATACACCATTAAATGAAATCACACATAGAATAAAAAAAACGAATAATTAAGGATAAGATAAGATGAAAAATATTTTAGAAATATAAGAATACTTTTCAAATACAAAACTTGAAGATTTAACCATTTTCATGTGAAAAAAAAATAAATAAAAAATAAAATATTTAAAAAGGTAAAAATATTCAGATATAAAAAATAAAAAATATTTAATTAACATACATCATTTAAATATAACTATTTGATAAAAAAGAAAATATCTTGGAAATATGAATTTATTTCATGATAAGTCAAATGATTAGAAATAGAAAAAAAGGTGTGTAGTTAAAAGAGAAAAAGGCTATAAAATTAAGCACTAGGAGTAATATATATATATATATATATATATATATATATATATATATATATTATAAAAACATATGCTGAAGAGTCCAAGTATATTACTTTAAAATCACTCAACAAGCCAAAACCATTCCTGTACAAAGCGCGCAAACATATACTTACCAAAATAGAACAATGGATTAGTACAGACGCATTAAACACGAAAGCAACATTACGATTAAGCTTTTCGCAACAGAAACAACACTTCTGAAAAAAAAGAAAAAAACTTATACAAATCTAAAAATTGCACTATTATTTAAATTTTGCAAGCACTGTTCACTCAGTTGTAACTGTCACGTTAAGTTACACCATTTTACTCTATCTCTACTGTCTCCACACATTATTCAACATCAAAAAAATTCTCAACAAAACCGCATCTCATGACAGATCACCAAACTCTCACTGCCATCAACAAATGGTAGGATCTAAGCAACGTACAACTACTGCTGGCCATGGTAGAAAATAATTAATCAAATAATATTAATAATATTAATAATAATAAGAATAAATATCAAGACATATAATTAATTAGACCTAATGATTTTTATAACAACCTTTTAGATTTACTGAGTACAAGAAAACATCTCTAACTTTGAAAAAAATAATAGAATTATCTATTATGAAAAAGATACAACAGTTGTGTACAAAAAAATAAGGTGGTTCTCGACCAAATCCACGACCAATCGAGAAGACTAATCTGGCAATGGTAGGGCACAGCACACCCAAATCTAATCAAACTAAGGACCCATGCCAAGTCTTCGACTCGCAAGTTCACACCTTGTGTCAGCAAATCCAACTCTTGAGTTGACCAAGTCAAACTCCATCCACACGTTCTGCTGATGATGGTGCCCAATCACATAAGCCTCAATTCCCAACAAATCTGAATTCCCAAACGTGAAACAATACACATCTTTTCCCTTTGCCACGTCATCACCCACTCGATACAATAGCCTCTCCCCGGACACACCCATCTCCGCCCCCTCAAACACCATTGTCACGGCGGGAACCGTCGGCACAACACCCCCTCTTACCCGAAAACACAAATCCATCGCCCCTTCAAACACAAAATTTGGATCCTCCAAAAGGGTCAGCACCCCTTTCGTCTGTTCCAAAAACTCGTTCTTTAGAGCATTGTAAACCGACCCGAGAAGGAAAGTGAATTGGGTACCCGAATCCACCATTGTCTGTCCCGCCCCGGTATGGTCCGGCGCGAAAATTGACTTGGGCACCTGCAATGGTTTTGAACCGACCCGAATACCCATCAAACGAACCGTGTAAGCGACCCGGTCGAAGTAGGGTAACGGGGTATTCATCTTCACCAGCGGCGTGTACTTCAAAGGGCCCAGCCACGTCAGTTTCGCATCGCCGAAGAGTAACACGCCGGAGGCGTCGTGGCCGGAGATGCAGTACGAGAATTTCGGAAACCCCATTTGCGTCACAAACGAGAGCGACCCGCGGTTCATACCCATCAACCCGGTTGTCTTGGAATCTTCCTTGGCGTTGGAGCTGAACCCGGAGTCCATGCACCCGAAAATAATCCCCGGTTGACCCGAACCGGATATGGAGAACGTGTCGGTGGCGAGGTTCCCCTCTATGGAGGTGAGGTCAGCGTAGGAGACGGTGGCGTGGCAGAGCTTTCTCGGGTCACAGGAAACGGGTATGGGGAAATCTCGGGTCCGGGTGGTGCAAACGGTTGAGGTGCAGGGTGTAGGGGTGTAGGAGGAAGAGAGTTGCGGGTTGAAGATTGAGTTAATGTTTTGGTTTTTCTTGCAGTGGAGCCAGGAGAGTTCGCTGCCTGTGTCGAGGACCATGGTAACGGTCTGTGGGGGCGTGCCTACGGTGAGTGAAACGGTTAAGGTGACGTTGTGGTGGAATGAGAGCTTACGTGAAGAAGGAGTTGGAACAGAAACAAACCCATGTGGGAGTGTCTGGGATATTAGAGGCAATATGAGAGGGGCTTGGGGTGAGGAATAGGTTGTTTGGATTTTGAGAAAAACAGTTAAAATGGTAATTGTAAGAGGAGGAAGATGGAGGAGGATGATAATGGAGGCCATGTTGTGTTGTGTCTATTGATTTGGTTTACCTCAAACTTTAATGGGGAGAGAGAGAGAGAGAGAGAGAGAGAGAGAGAGAGAGAGAGAGAGAGAGAGAGAGAGAAAGGTGAAGGGTGTGTGCGTGTGTGTCCTTTGAGACAGTAACTGTGTTGTGTGGTGGGAAAGAGTTATACATACATGATATCTCTACTCTTAAAATTCTCTGATGTAGTTGGATTCAACTTTGGACTCTGTCATGTCACGACATGCAGCTGAATGTGCATAGTACAACTCTCACTTTTGGTCATAACCAGCTCTTATGAACACAGAAGCTGGTTCATTATTTCTGTTTTTGACATGATTAATTTGAAAGGTGGGGCAGAGAAAAAGAAGGAAAAAGTTAGATGCTACCAAGGTTTTTCGGGAGAAAGGTTTCACTTTAGAAGGTATAATCAGACATAAAGCGCAGAGTTTTAGGAAAACGGGGAAGAGAAAAGGTTGAGGTTTGAGACAATGAAGAGGGCTATTTATTGTCCCTTGCCTCTCTTAAAACTTATTGTGTATTTGCATGTAGATTGAGACACCTATTAGAGTAATTTAGACTAAGGCATGTTGATTTGTGAGGGTGATGCAGCTAGGTGGAATACATGTTCTATAATTTACTGGTTTTTGTCAATTCATAGCAATACGTTGTTCAACTTGATTTGGACTTGTCTTTGATTGGTTGAAAAATAAGGTCTTTTACTTGAATGAGTAGAGTTGGTGATAATTTGCTGATAATAGCAATTTTTTATGTGTTCAGTAAGATTTGGTTACACAGTTGTCTCCAGTAATGAACCCTTAAATTGATTTCTTCGAGAAAAGGCTAAGTTGAATTTTGGTTTACTAGTCTTTTGATGTGAGGTTGAGAAGGTGAAACTTCAGTATTTGACTAAACATATATGATTAGATTAGTTATAATTTTAATGACGACACCGACTTTTTACTTTTATTGGGACTATGAACATTTCATATTTATTAAAAATTCTGCACTTAAATCTAGATTAATGTTTTCAAGAGTTATATTATAGTATATTACTTTATTTTATATTTATCTGCTACATAACTTTTAAGATTTTTTTTTTTTAAATTGTTCTAGTTCGAAGAAATTATAAAATTTACATTTTTATCATTTCTATCTACGTTTTAATGTATATATAACTTTTCATAATTTTTTTAAAACTTTTGTGACATTTGAAATTATCTTATGTACAAGATGTTAAATGAAATTTCTTACCACACTAGTGTTTTAAATTTTAAATATAAATAACATCCACGCATTAACACCAAAACTTAATTGTTTTCTATTTGTTATTTGTTTAATTTAACTTCATCCAACTATTAATAAATAACTTAATTTGGTCTTTTATTTTTAAATATATCCAATATTTCCTTTTATGATCAAAATAAATTAAAATAGAATGTTATTTAACAGTAACAGTTTAAAATTGTTACTGAAAAAATCATTGTTAATTCGCGGTAATTCTTTTAGCGATGCTATATAGCGGTATCATTAGTTAGACGGGAGTTATAAAATTGAATTCATTTTAAGAAATAAAGACCAAATTACACTCAATTTAAATTATGGAATAAAATTCAATCACTTATTAGTTGTTAGACAAAATTGAATATAACAAATAAGTAAAGAAAAAATTTAACTAAGCTAACACAAAAATGTCGTGTCAAAAACTGAAATTGTATTTTTCTTCAATGAATTAGAGATTTAAATCGAGTTGGTGTAAAAAAATTATTTAAAAAAAAAAAGAAACATATCAATCTTTTTTTACTTTAAACAATTTTAATTTGTGAGTTAAAGGCATTAGTTAGATTTTTTTAATCTAAATTATGGCCATGAAAAGATTGAGTTACGTGTATGAGTTGTATAACGTATGATCGTAATAATGACTTCAGTTTTGTATTTTGTGCAAGAGGAGGTTAATTAGGTAAGATGTGATCCTTTCTAATACTTTTTTTTTTTATCAATTTCACACCACATTTACCCTTTTTTTTCATTCACTTTAATCATGATTGTCTTTCTATTTTCTACACAGGACTCATAATAGTTTCTATTTTCGATTAGAGATTAACTTAACTATAAATGTGAGTTGTTGAACTCAAAAAATCACTATAAAATATTACTTTTTATTTCCCAAAATCATGCAATTTGGTTGGCGCTCCTACTCTCGTAATTAAGTTAAAATTGTCTTGAAGGCAATTGATATTAAGATTTATGCCAATTATAAATAAAATTATTATCGCAATGATAATTGGATATTTATAAAAAACTTGCTTATAAAATAATTATTTTCACGGAGAATTTAATTTTTCTTTTACTAAATTATTTGAATAAGAAATTTAAAATTTTATAGAATGGTGTTAGTTTAAAAAGTCTATCGTAACGAAATTTTTTGGATATTTTGTTTCATCCGTTATCGGGTCACTGACGGACCACCCATTAATTTCTAATTTTGTATACAAGATGTATATACCTTAACATGTTTTAGATGTCCAATGTAACCTAGAGATAAACACTTTCACAATATATAAGTGGGTGCAAACTTTATCTTAAAAACTGATTTTATGTAGTTGGGTTATGCTTAAAAGTTCACTTCTAACAAATGGTATAGTTACTCATATATAAATATCTTAATTTTTATTTAAAATGCAAGAATTTTAAAAATTTTCATAATGTTTTGTATTTATTTATTATTTTTCTGTTTTTAGTCTAGGCATAGCTGATTCAACCATACTCAACGCATTATTATTTACTTCATTTTGGGTGAGATCTTTTTGGTTCTACACTATTTGTAAACTAAACAAATTTTACTCAGATTTATACACTATTCACAGTTTCACAAAACAATAGTCTACCCAATCTAAACATAATTGGATCAAACACATAAAATAGAGAATTTGAATGGTATTTCATATTAACCATTTAATATTTTGTTATGTAATTTGTATTTAGGTATATATAAACAAATTATTTGGTTACATTTAGACTTTTTATTTATATGACATTGAAACTTATGAACTATATAATTAATTATTTTAAGTAATTTTATGCATGTGCAAATATTTGTAGGTATGGGTAACAAGGTTTGTATAACATCTGTGTAGGCCCAAATGAGTGAGCATGGTATTATCTTATTTATTGATATTTTTGGAATTATTTATCATTAATAGAGGTTAACATTGTTAATAAAAAATTGGAATTTAATAAAGAATTATATTATTTTATCCGAATTAAATTTTTAAAAAATATAATACTTTGAATTTGCATGTATTACAATTTCTTAAAATTGAAAGTTTTCTGGTCAACATTTTTTTATATAAATTTAATATAATAAAATTATTTATCTTTGTATTAATCTTCTAACTTCTAACACATTTCCTTTTCAACTCATCTTAGTAGAGTTTAAAATAAATTTTGTTTGGATGATGTTAATAATTACTATCAGATTATCAAATATTTATTAACTTTATATAATTATAGAATGAACTAAAAAAATATTAATCAATCATAATTATTGTTAAAAAGCAAGTTATAGTTACTTCAATTATCACAATGAGTATCCAATCATAAACAATGTATTATATAAAAAAAAATATGACGTCTATTTATATTAAAATAAGTTAAAACGAAAAATCTAAGATGCCAATTGGTTACACCAATTGCAAATTTGATCCTATTATAATCAATACAATTATAGGCATTAAATTTGGTTACACGAATTGTCAATCAATGTATTTTATGATTTAAATTTATGTAAATGGAATGGAGTTAAATTTCTATATTAGTTCTAGAAGGTATTTCATAAATTCATCTTGGACAATTTTGAAACACACCCTACACTATGAAACAAAATCCCAAAATACTTTTTTACTTATAGTTTTTTAAAACTAATATTAGGGACCATTCAAACAATAAAATTTCAATTAGAGCGATAATTTCATTTGAAATTTGCACATAATAGTATCACAAACCAATGAAACTCAGACAAATTTCAATGCAACTAATTTGTTTTTTCTAGTAACATGGCCCCAGGATTTGGTATTTAAATTCCAATACCACTCGCTTTGTGTCATTCAATTCATTAAAACGATAGAAAAACTGACCTCAATTTTAGTTATTGGTCAAATGAATATGTTAACATTTTGTCTGTTTTCATATGTGGTTTTGTCTTCACAGGGAAGAATGGGCAAGGCGTGTTACATAACACTTTTTTAATCATGTAATTAGGATATTTAATGTTTTGGTGCAATTCTAAATTATTCTCTTAAGTTTTGTTTTTAAGATATTAATTATCAATTTAGATATTGGTTATACTTATAGGTTTTCATCTCTTATTATAAAAATGAATTTTTGTGATAATGAAATAATTAAGATATTTTTAGAAACTCATTATGTGTTGTAATTGATTTATATTGAATGTATATTAGGGTAAAGAGATGAGCTGAAAGGTGTCTGGACAGATCTAGATTGAAACCCTAAAAGTGTTAATTGTGAATATCTTCAACAAGAACGGCTCAGAAAGATGTTGCCAACAAACTCCACCATGGAATTTGAAGTTGGAATTCAATACTAAATGGAAAAAGGTTCAAAACAATAATGCATCATCATGCCTAATTTTCTTGTCACTTCGGCGGAGAAATACAAATATTTATATTATGAATAGAAAGTTACTTTGTTGATCTTTGAAAACTTAATAATTTTTTTTTTCATAATTTTTATATATTACATTCATTTAATTTATCCACTTTTAATATATATAATACTCTTTGTAACTTTATATTTTTACTGTAAAAAGTAATCTGAAAAAATATGGCATACCAGAATAGAGAACAACAGAAAATTACTATGCAATAGGTGTTCTTAATTTGAATGCATACACAGTGAATTTTGGATGATTTGAGAGTGAGGGAATTTGACTGCTATACGTGACTCCAAGTTGAGATAATTAAAGAAGTTTTTTTTTTTTTTTATTTATCCAAATTGATATCGCAAAACACAGGTTACATAACGAGTTGAATCTTAAAAATTCTGATTGAACTTTTCTCTAGAAAAACTTCAAAATAATAGGAAACTGTTTTACTAGGTTTCTTTTATATAAAGTGCCGATAATATAGACCACATATTAAAAACTCTCCTTCAAGCTTTAACCTAAAAATACAAACTCACACGTAAATTGTTTCACATGTTTTTGTCCAAAAATATTCCATAATGAAAGATAATTTAAGAGTAACTAATTATTTTCGGAATTGCAAGTTGATAAAATTGCACTATTTCACGTCAACAGATTTTAATAATATTATTATTATCATCATTACTTAAAAAATATACTTTCAATATTTTTGAGATAAATTTTAATTTGAATAAGTTTCTTCCAGTTTTTTAGAGTATATGTATATATGATGAGGGTATTCACCCATCTTTCAAGTCGTCTTGTTCACTCATTTAAATAAACAGAAAAAATTGGAAGCAAACATACAACTTTATTGATTGATGTATTTTATGCATATCATATAAAAAATATAAAAAACAAAGAAATATATCTTATAAGTCACACATAAAATATTAAAAGTAGGTTTTAAGCCTAATTCAACATCATAAAACCAGTTTGTAATGTTAGGATTGCACCCACTTATATATTGTAAATTGATTTTATTTTTAGTCAACGTAAGACTTCCAAAATAAAATAAATATATATATATATATATATATATATATATATATATGCACACTAACATTTTATACAATAAAACTCGCAAAAATTGTTATGAACTTGAGCGTAAGAAAGAGACACAGCATATACCTTTTTTTTTTATATGTAGAGAACATAAACTTGTAAACCATGGTTGGTGGAAATGAGCAAAGCAACCTCACTTCGTAGTCTTTAATCTCTCGTTATACTACAAGACTTGTTTTTCTTTTCCTTGAAATGAAACGTGGGTGATTATGTAACAGCTCACACACAACCCATAAACCCATAATTAGTGAGTGTTGTATGATTTAGATGCTAATCTCTATGCTTATAATTGGGAAAATGAGGATTCTATAGATATAAAGATTTGGATCCTTTAATACAAATACTACCAATAGCATAAGATCCCTTTCCAATTTTCAAATTTCCTTGAATACAGGTAAAAGACACGTGTACAAATTATTGGCACTTGAATGGCGTGCACAAAAAAATAAGTATCCACCATCCACCCACCACTGCACGTGCAATTATTTTCCTTACTTACATATTCAAACCCAACCCAAACACTATCGTTCATTCAATAATATCATTATTTTTTTAGTATATCAACATTATCAATATACTTATTCACAAATTTTATTGTCTCTACTAAATTTGTTGTCACGTGTCATTGATATTAGTATATTTCATGCTGAAGTATTTTTCGTTTGAGAAAAATGATCAAGTCATTCTGTTCTTCATCTTTAACCTTTTCAAAAAGTTTGATAACGTTATTGATGTGTAACATAACAATTCATTCATGGAACACTTTCACATCAAAACTAACATCATTTCCACAACGTTATGATTGTATATGTTGAAATATGTTGAAACATTATTTACTATTTATCCTTATTATAATTTATATATTCAACTTTAATTTCTTCAGTTAAATATGACTTACAAAAGTTACAACCTCTATATAACTTATGAGATATTACAATCTTTATATGGAATATCGTTAACTTGATCAACCACACTGTTTAAAGGATTTTTAATATTCATATATTTGTTTTTGAATAACTTTTGTAATGAATTATTCAATGTTGACAAAATTATTTTTATTATTATTATATATTTTTGTTAAGGGTTGTGTTCTTCTAAATATTAAAGATGCCTAAATCATAAAATGCTTTCGCTAGTTCTCATTATATCAACATGCAGCATTAAAAACAATACAACCAGCACAATCATTTTGAAATAAATCTTCCCTATTTTATTTATCATCTTTTAATTTTAATTTTATTTTACAACAATCATTTTAAAAAAATGAGATTGTATAACCGATTTCTCAACTTAAATAGCGATTTGAATTGTTTAGATGATAATAAGAGGAATGTGCGATTGGGGAACTTTGAATTTTTTTATGTTAATATAAAAGTAAGAAAGGTAATTAGCTTTCCTGAGTTGGCAATGCTATTTTCATGATAATTGGTAAATGTCCATGCTCAAAATACAGAGCCAACTCCTCAATGATCCAAAACAGTACGAATTCAGAGATGTTAGCAAAGGATCACAGTTAACTTCCTGGAATGCCATTAGATAAAAAAGCACAATATTTACATGACCTTAAAATTTGTACCAAATAGCCTAATAGATTCATGAACATTGTTAACTGTAATGGTAACAAGTTGTGCATGATACAGATGAGAAACTTTATTCAAAAGTTAAAACACTCACCATAATGATAGCTAAAGAGAATGATGTGTACCGTAAAAATAACTGTGAATCACGAGTTAGTTTCACCCAGAATTGTCATGAAAAAAATTCAAGAATGTGTCTTCTTACTTTAACTGATCATTAAAACAGAGAGTAATGCAGAAGGAGACAAAAACAATCAATTCCACACAATGTAGTAATGCAGAAGGAAAAATAATATATTGTAGTGGAGAAAGTGATGTAGCTGACCAGTAATCTTAGTTATCATCAAGAACACAATCAATTTGAGACAGCAGTACGCTGAAAATTAAAAGCCAATGACAATGGGGGACACAATGAACAATGAATTTGAAGGAACATAAACTGACGTATCACTGTGACCAGAAAGATAAAAACATGGAATAAAAACAGTAGAAGGTGCTTCATTTCATTATCAAAGTAAAACGAAGTTCAAGATCATGCATCATCACCATATCATATCCCCTCACCCCAAAAATTCCAAAGATACACAAACACTTGACAGCTCCAAAGCCCCTACTTCAGTCTGGTTCCTCCATGGTTTTGACTTTCAACAATTGCTGTCACTCCCTATCCCTATGCCCTATTCTTAACATAACACTTCCCCATCAAAGAAAATGTGAGAATCAATCACTAGACTCCATGCTTGCATTGAATCCTTGAGGACTCTCAACCAATATCATTATGTACATTTTGACAATGATAAAGGGGAATCCAGAGAAAAAAAGTTGAGAGCTTTTATACACTCTAACTTACCTTCTTCTCTTCCTTTACTACTACCATGCTCTCATCCCACTGTTTACATCCATAGACCAAGTCCTACGCGATCGCGGAGAAGGATCCATACTAGAACGAGACGAACTCGCTCTCATAGACTCTCTACTAGAAGCAGATCGCTGTGTAGTACTAGAACCACTACTTCCAACCCCACCTCTGAAGCAACCAAACAAATTGCGGAAAAAACGGTTCAATCCTCCACTCTCTCTTCCTCTGTTCCCTCTAGAAGACCATGAAATCCTCCTAGGCTCACCTCCATTGTTAAACCCTCCATCCATTTCGGTATACACCACAGGAAGCTCCCTCTCAGCACCTCTTCTCCCACCGGAAAATCTCCCTACAGCAAACCCTCCACCGGGCAACCTCCAAATCGTCAACCCCACATTCTCTTCCTCGTTCAACCCAACATTTTGTGGTGGATTTGAATTCGCATTTGAATTTGCGTCTGAGGAATCCGCAGGTAACTCATGGCGACAAACAGGACAAGAATTGTGGAGTGCGAGCCATGGTAAGATGCACTCAGGGTGATATATATGCTTACACGGCATTTCCCTCACCGCGGTACCTAATTCAAAAGCTTCTTTGCACACCGCACAGTGTGATTCCATGGCTAAGTGAGTGTCATCAATTTCGATGGTTGGTAACGAATCTATGGCTGCTTTTGACGCAGGAGGGTGCTCGTACCTTCCAATACCGTTGATCTCAATCTGAGAGAGTTGCTCCAGAAGCCTATCGAATCCAGATCCGAGTAGAAACTCTGACATGCTCGGAGGCAAGGGTCTCAGCCCAGAACCGGCACCATCGTCGTAGAACAGCTCAAAGCCTCGACTTTCCTCCTCGCTTGTAGCGGAGGTGGCAGCTGCGCTGCCGCGGAGGACGATAACGGGGTTGAAAGGGGAGCGGTCACCACCGTTGCGGCGGGTGCGGCGCAGGGCAGGACGGGCAGCGTTGTCGGAGGCAGGGCGCTGACCGATCATGTACATGGCGGCGGCTGGGAAGCGGCGGCGGCGAGGATCGAGGTGGACTGAGCGCGGCGGGTGTTCGATTTCTTCGATGAATCCGCCGTCGCAGTCGGGACAGACCACGGCATCCTGGCGGAAAACGCGGACGAAGCGGCTGCAGCGGTAGCACCAGTACGAGGATGTCCCAGAAGACATCATCGTGAAGTAGATCTCGAAGGAACCGAACGGATCCGCAAGCAGGATTCAAATTTTTGGACCAGATTCTCGTAGAAAGAAACTGTCTAAGAATCCGAAAAGGAGGAGGGAAAAAAAAGAAGATAAGAAGAAAGGAGTCAGAGACTACGAGGAATGGTTCATGTGTCTCTATGTGGGAGTTTCCATGGAAGAGAGAGAGAGGGGGCAGGGGCAGGGGCAGGGGCGACGGCAAGGTCATGTGTCGCGTGGAACAAAGATAACAGCGAAACCGCGTAGTCATGTCTTAGCGTGTCACCAACCACGTGGCCGTCTGTGGTTGGATGTAACAAAACGGCACCGTCTTGATGATGCAATCTTGTTAATAAGCTGAATGAGCCGTTTTGGGACTTTGTTTTCAACTTTCTTCTCTTTCTCTCACTCTGTCTTAACGTGGACACATTCTAATCATTCCTTTCCGTCTTAAAAAAATATTACACACTTTTTTGTTCAAATCTTAATATTTCTAGATTTTCTTTCTTCTATATTTGTATAATATACTGGATTTTGTTATTACGTTTTTCTTCCAGTTTTCTTTATAATTAATTGATTACTTGTTTAATACATGCGTATTTCTTTTTACATTTTAGATAATAATTAAATACTTAATTATTTTTAGGAAAGTCAAATATAATTTTTTTGTGAGTGGCTAAAGGATGAGAGTTACAAAGGACAAAAAAATATCTTACTTAAATATCAATCTATGGCTTTATTACTAAATATTTTTAAAATTAATTTGAGGTGACTGATCTTATTGCTTAAGTCACTTGTTAAACTTAATGTTATTGCAAGTAACACAAATCATCACTTGAATAATCAATTAGATGTTAAAATATTACACCTAGAAAACAGCAACGAGATATTGTACGAGTATGATACATACAAATTTTTCAAACATAAATTGTTTTCATATTATTGTGTTATACATTTGAAATATTTTTATAAATAACATAATATATATATATATATATAAATAAAAATTGTATAAGAAAACAGCAATATAATTTATAACTTCCGGACGATAAATAGATGTTATTTCTCTTATTTTATTTATTAAAGTAGTTCGTTAAATTATATAAAAAAAATGGTATACATTAATGTGTTACTGTGAAAAATATGTTGACAACAACTTACAATCAATTGTCAAATTACATATACCTTATAAACTCGTAAATTTTGATGAAATTCACAATTTTTCTCTCTTGCAACTTTTGGTCCCTAACTCTTCTCCAACTTTTTTTTTTTTAATTTTTAATTCACAATGAATGAATAAAACTTGCATACTTCTACTTTCATCTAAAAACGACAAGTGTATGAGTTGGACATTTGTTAAAAGTGTTTTAAAAGTATGCTTACGGACAAGAACGGACAAAATTCGATATTCATGTAGTTTTCGTGTAAAAAATATACTTTTTAATCCATCTAAGAGAGTATAAACTAAAAAATAATAATATAGACCAAAATTAAAAGAACTCAAAAATTTTAGAATAAAACTCAATCAAGCCAAAATAATTTTATATTTTAGCACAATAAATATATATGCTCTTTTTAAAAGCAAGACTTTATGACATTGTTAAAATTCCCTTAAACTTTTCCTTTCCTCTCTTGTGGTCGTTGGGATTTTATTTTGTTTTTTGTTTTTTTCTCTACAAATAGGAAAAATATTATGTCATTTTCAAATGTGTGGGGGTAAGGCATTGTTTTTCAAAGGAGCGTTTTGGCGTGCATTTTATCTTTCCATCTTTTAACGCCGTGTTTGGTTGGTTGATTGTTTCTGTTCAGATTTTAAAACAAAAATATATAAACATGAAAAGAAGATTGAAATAAAGGTGTAGGTTCTATTATGATAAGTAATAATAATTCAAAATCCGTAAAATTAAAAAAGTGATAATAATTGAGTTTGAATTGGTAGTCTTAAATGACACACATTAATAAATAAATAAAAAATGGATTGTAGTGCCACACGCTGGCCTTAATAAACGCTCAGAGAATCTTTTAATACAGGTTTTGGTAATGAATGTTGCTGGTACAGATTCAAAATCTCATAAATTAATATTGGACTATAATATTATAAACTTGTCAAATGTACGGGTAAACAATTTATTTTACTTTAAGAGCTCGAAATAAATAAAGCAAAGCATTAAGATATTTAATATATTCACTAAATATTTATTTATTAGGCAGTCTTGTTATATAATACTGTATATAAAAATTACAAATATTTGAATAATATTAAATAATATAATATTTTTATTTCCTGATAATCATTCTTAACATAAAACATAATATTTAATAGCAAAAGTAAGCTCGTGTAAATTAAGCAATACTCAGTATATTATTTCAATAATCATCTTGAAGTTAATATTTATCATCAAACATATATAGTTATTCTACAAACAAGTTTCATAGTCTATCATTTACCACGCTTTTCTCATTTCTATCATAAATATGATTCAACAATAAAAATTAGAGTGCAAACGAAATTTATCATCAACTTCAAAATCAATATTTAACATCAATAATTAAATGTCTATTATAATATATATAGTCCTCTAGACTCAAACATCACAACATAATCTTCGTGGTTCATTTATAATATAAACATTTGACTCTACTTATAAATGATTAGTATATTAAGAAATTCAAAGACTATGTACTTATCATAATTCATTTCAGCCTCTTAAAAGTTATAATTATAATTTCACATTGAGACATTAATCCCTCTCAAGTATGACAAGGGTAAATTCCTTGTATATGTAAGATTCAAACCTTTTTCATATTGAAGCTCCGGATTGTAAGAATCTCATATGACTCTCACGAGTAGTTATTTTCTTATACATAGGTTTGATACTAACTGATTCAAGATACTTTATTCGAAATTCCTCTCAATGCATCATCTAACATCACATAATTTCATTTAATTTCATTCATCGTCTCAGTCATTCCTTATTCTCTTGTTTTCCTTCATCTTCAAACAATTTTCTTCCTAAATGTCCATATTCTTTCATTAACATCCCTCTCAAAATTTCATCTCTTAGTATTATGCATTGAGTAAGGATGTGTGTTGGTCAAACTCTACTAAGATTACAAACTTATATAGAGTGTCATAGTCTACGTGATAAGAGTTGAAGAAGGTTCTTGTGGCGGGATTAAGAGTGAAACCCCTCACCTGACAATGTCATAAGTTATCTTACCATGTTAAGAGGAATTTGATTGGTTGTTAAGCCAAGTGGAGCCAAAGTGTTGTTTCTGCAATCCATTGGAAAGTTTTATGACAAGTGCAAGACTTATTGCGTTCAAGTCGATGCATAAATCTTGATATTCAGTATAGTATTATATTAGATATTGAGTCTAGTATTATATTATGCTTATGTATTTGTGTGCAAATGGTTTGATGATTGAATCATTAAATGTTGTGTTTTGGTTGCATTGAGATATTGATTTATAAACTATTTTTTTATCATTAAATGTTGTGTTTTTGTTATATTGGGATATTTAGTTATATAATGTTGATGTATGTTCATGTTAACATTAACTTATCCTCTTTATTTGTTGGTTGGTTATTTGTAGTTTTGTGATAATCATTTTTATGGTGTAAACAAACAACCTCCAAATGATAGTAATAATGATAGACGGTTAGAAATTACAGTAGACAAAGTATAAAATTATTTGATGTGATATATAAGATTTTATATTTTGTAATGTGGTGTATTTATGACAACACTCAATTTTTTGTAATAAATTTATTCTTTTTATTTTCTTAAATTGAAGTTATTTGGACATGATCTATAATTACACATTTGAAATTTGTTTATATATGTTTTTTTTATTCATATGATTAAAGTGCTCAAATATTATTAATATATGATTGTCATAAATATTTTTTTTTTTGGGATGTTACATATCTTATGATAAAGAAAAAAAAACAATGCAATAAGATCACGAGGGAGGCATAATCCCACGAGAAAAAACGAATCCTTTTTTTTTTAAGTTAAAGTTTTGTTTTTTTTTATTTTTTTATTTACTGTTTTAAGTTGTCTTTGATAAAATATGATTTTTGTCTTCGATAGTATATGAAATTAATTAACGGTTTACGAGTTAAACATAAAAAATTAATATTTATTTTAAGTAAAGTAGCACATATTAATATTATAATACAATATCTAACATACGATAATTTAAAACAATCCTTAAAATCAATAAAATAAATAATATATCGATGTCTTAAAATCAATATTAGTTTAAATTAGTAATCTAAAAAGTTTAAAATGATGGAAATAAGAGAACACATTTTAAAGAGACCAAAAGAATTCATATTTTTACAAAGATTAAAATATGAATCTCAAATTGTATCAAGACGGAAAAAAAAATGTATAAAAACTAAAATCAGTACATACTAATTTCGTGAGGACTAAAGTATATTTAATTTATTTTAATACTTAATAACTCATTTTTCTCATATTCATTTTTAGCAAATCATACGTGTTTAGAAAAGTCTACGCGTTTTTACATAAGTTATGTGAGTACTTTACTTCCCCGTATTAAAAATACTTATGATAATAATATTATTAACGTTACAATAGTTGTTAACGTGTTATAATGTTTAATTTCATTCTCATACTTTTTAAATAAAAATTAACAGTCATTTAAAAAACCGTAGTGTTATTTTTTAATATTTAATTAATACTTTTTTTTTATTTTACATGTCAAAGATTTTAAATTTATAAAATAATACACTCACTTTAAATATTATACAGAATATATATCATAATGTTGTTTTTCTAATTTAATATATTTTTAACGGAAAAACGTTTTTAATAAAAAATAAAACGAATATATTAAACATGAATAAACTATGTAATTATGAATGTTACATTATTAACTGTGAATTAATGTTAAAAGGCACTACTTCGAAAATGTAAAATAACCTGTAAAAGAATGTTAAATCAATTTACATGTACATTGTTGAAATATAGAAAGTCACTTGGGAATATTGGATTGTAAAGGTTAATAAGGTAAAAAAAAAACTATACAGAGATAAATATCTAAATGTGATAAGAGAAAAGCATTTTGTTAGTTGTTCATATAAAATTAAGTAAAAGTTAATATAATCTTTTGTCTTGTTTCTTTTTATCAGTTTGTCTTGTTCTTTTGATGCATAAATTAAAGGCCAGAAATATAAAAGAGCTTTTAGTTGCTTGAAAATAAATGTTGAATATTTCATTCAGTTAATATGTATTTTTCGAAAATAAATTATGTTCATTTTCATAACCTATATTTTTTTAGGATGAAAATGTATCAACAAATTGTGATTATGTCTATGACATGTTACAAAACATTAGCACTATGAATCTTGAAAATGGATCATAGGGCGTGGTTGCTTGAATGCTCAACCCAATCAATTCTTTTAGAATGAGAACTCACTACACATCCAACTTTCCTAACCTAGCTACCCTCTTTCCTTTACCATCCATGAATATCTAAAAACTTACTATTCATTCTAATAACCCAATTACAACATCATCCTCATATTCATTAAATTGCAAAACCTATCTATAACACATTTTGGTGCGATTCAAGAGTCATTATCTTCTACAATTAAATTTTTGCATAAAGTTTTACTTCACACAAACCACTCTACCTCTTCTGGTGACCATAATTTAGAGTTTGGATAACCAATAAATAAAAGATTGAAAAAATTATAGTTATGTATTTGGATGAAACAAATTAAGAGAATAATTTATTTATTTGAAAATTTTGAATTTCTTTCAAAAAAAAATTACATGCTTGAATGAGGAAATTAAAAAAAAAAATTGACGAATATTAGAAAAGTATTTTAAACAACTAAAATAGTAGAATTTGAAATTTATTTAAAAATAAAAAAATTGAAATTATACAGTTGTGAAATTACTCACTCGTTAGGACCAAAAAAGTCTACAAGTCCAAAATATCAAGTCGGTCTAGGAAGAATGTTGAAATGAGTTGGTTCGGGCATAAGGTCGAGTCAAGTGGGCCCGGGTTGCAGGTCGAGCTGAATCATGCCAAGCCAAGTCGAGTCTACCAAGATCGTAGGTCGACTGAGTCGACCCAAGCCGAAGGTTGAGATACAACAAAGTCAGCCTGGACCGAAAGTCGAGCCAAGTTAGTCTTGACGAAGGTCACAACGAGATGACTCAAAGATGAGTTGGTCCGAGCTGAAGGTTGAGCCTAGTCGACCCATGACGCAAGTTGAGCCTAGTCATATTGGATTGAAGGTCGAGTCGAAGGTCCAAATGACATGACTCTTTGTTAAGTCGACCCTATTTGAAGATCTAGCCAAATCAGTTCGAGTCGAGGGTCGAGTCGAGTTTATCTAAACATAAGATTTAAACTAATATACTGTAATTAAAGGTTGAGTTGAGTCAACTCCAGCTGAATCAATTCAAATTAATTGATGTCAGATCAATTTACATTGTGTAAAGGTTGAATCGACTTGAATTGGTCTAAGTCGAACCAATTAAAATCAAATTGACTTGAATAAACTTGAATCAAAAGTTAAGACGAATCGTGTCAAATAAAAGACCGAATTAAGTTAAGTTGAACTCAAAAATAAAATTTAATCTATCATAAAATAAAAATTAAATTACTTTATTCAAATAAAAAAATTAAAAATTATTATTTTTTAATTACTTCATCTAAACTAATTATTTGTAAACTAATTATTTATAAAGTAAGAAGAATTTAATTACTTATAATTCAATTATTAAATATTTTAATTTTTTGGAATCGTTAAAATCCTTCCTCCAAAAACACAGAATATAATAATTGAAGCTAACTTCATTTTCTGCTAATTCTTAGTTTGGTTGACAAATGAAAAAGTAGACTTGACCACTACATCTACGTCAACTTTGGTTGGTGTTTTCAAGTTGAAATAATTGGAATACTTAGTGGGCAACTACCATGCACAACTGGAACAAGTATCTGATAACCATCACAAATGAAACCGTTTATTTATTTTTTATTCTTTAAATCCTTTTAAATTTTCATATTGATTAAATATAGATATAAATATGAGTAATTTTTTATTAAAATATTTATAATTTATTAGTTAATTTGAAAAATTCATCTACTTTTATTTGATTTTTAATTTCTTAATTTATTTATAATACATGTTTGATTTTTTTTTCATATAAATTTACTTAATTATTATTTAATATTCTTATTTTATATTTATGTAATTATAATTTTTTTATCAATATTTAATATTAAAAAAAGTATATTATTTTGATATTGAATACTTTATATTATTATACTTTTTTATTGTAATTTTTATTTTTAATAAAAAATATTGAATTAGTATTTTGAAAAATAAATAACAAGCAAGGACGTTGTTTCCTATAAGAATGAGATGAGAGAAAATTTTTATCCCATTAAATAAAAATAAGGTCAGGGTTAACTCATATTGAATTGAGTTTGTTTGCTAACTCAAAATAAAATTATAATCACCAAATTTAATGTTTGTTTTAGGTGTTGATATTTTGTCTTTTTAGTTCATAACTCTCGATTACCGTTACAGTGGACAATATTTTTATTTTATTTTGGGTATTATATTATGTTATTTTACAATGCAAATGGGAACTTAATATATATATTAATACTATAGTTAAAATAATAAAGTATAATGTATCACTTTTATTTTATATTATATACTTTTTGTTATAGCATTGAAATACTCAATAACCTTGCTTGTTGGGCTTTTTGGATACAAGGCCCATATGACAAAAATCCTCATCCAGTTTGGACCGGATATTTTTATTTTTTATATTAATATTAATAATTATACAATAAAAAACCGTCATTTCCTACTAATTAAGGCTTATGTAGAAAATAGTATGAAAAAAAAACTATTATCATGATTTTATATTCTTTTAAAAAACAAAACCGAATGAATTTTATTTAATTTCAGAATTGTTATTTCCTGTTATTTAAGATAAATTGAAAAGACAAGGGAGTAAAACCCCGGGAGTGTATCCAATAAATTCTTCATCGTCAGCATTATAAAAGTTAAAAAATTGCTGAAATAATCTCAAAATTTCCCAATTTTTACATGACTCTTTACCTCATGCAATTATGGAACAATGCTTAACATATTTATTTATTTTTGGAATAAACTTTAAGTATTTTAATCTTTTACGCCACATAATAATGAGTAGTTTTAATTAAAAAAATAAATTAAGGGTAGCACTCGGTTTTTATTATTGTAAAATTAGAAATCTTCATTTCTCACTCTTATAATGAAGAGCAATATGTATTGATATTTTTATTATAATATATATATATATATATATATATATATATATATAATATTTTGTCTTTATAAAATTATAAAATTTTGTTTTTATTTCTAAAAGTTTTGAACAATTCTTTAGACTTTTCAAAATTACAAATGTGTTATTATTATTAAAAGAGTAAAAAATCACTTAATAACTTATAGTATTTAGTAACATGATATTTTACTCATTAAAACATTTAAAATGACAATAAGCTAACTATTATTGATAAAAATAATACATATTTTAAAAAACTATAAACATTTATGAGAATATTTTATTTACAGTATAACTTATTCATTTTTTAAGGTTCACAAATTCTAGGATTTAAATTTCCTAGAATGTGAAAATTTACCGATTACCAATCTTTCCAGAACATTAACACTTACGAGAAGGACGACTACATTTATAAGTTTGGAATACTTAAAAAAAATTTCCTAAGACATTCGAAAAATTTAGAATTTGTAAAGTATGTGAAAACAACTACATTTTTATTATAACATTTACAATTCCACTTAAAGAGCGAAACTTGGTATAAAATATCTTCAATTTTGATTCTTTATGTTCTCAACTTGAAAAATTTGCATCAGTGAGCATTTTTTAGTTTAGTTCACTGACTCATAATTCCCAAGGCCATGGAGGAACCAAACTCTTGTTTCTTCAACCCTGCAATTTTGGATTCCCTATCTGAGGATTCTCTTCACGAAATCATCGGCAGCTACAATGGCTTCTGCGACGCAACGCAATCCCTTCTCACCGGGAACGGCGATCTCTCCGTCGGTCCCGACTTCGTTTCTCACGTTCACGCCCTCTGCAAACACCGTCTCCATTCCCTCGTTCAAGACCACTTTCTTCGAGTCCTCGAGGTACCCAACAATTTATTTCACCAACAGTGGTCCAAAGTTTGAAAATTTATCGACTCTTTTGGTTGCAGGAGACTTTTGAACGAAATGGGGCATCAAGATTTTGGCGCCATTTTGATCCCTACTCTCATGTTGCGGGTTTGAACAAGAATGATGATCTTGATGTTAGTTTTCTTTATCCTTACTTTACTTATTTTTTCCTTTTTCTTTTTTTCGTTGTGGTGGGTGTTTAGTTCTGCTGTATGAATTGTTGAACCAGATTGACGAGGATGAAATTCAGAATGTGTTGTATAATGCTTTGGAAGAGGTTACTTTGGAGAAACAGTATCAGGAGAAGTGTCTTTTGATGTTGGTGCATGGTTTGCAATCTTACCAGGACCAGATGTTAGAGGATAAACATGATTTTGAAGGAGAAAGAAATTACCTTACTTCTAAGTATCAATGGATTGTCTCTTCTGTTCTTATGGCCACACTTCCTCGGCATTTCCCCGGTTTGTTTGCAGTTTGTTACTTTTTAATAGGTTAACGAGGGTTTGTTTAAGCAAACTGATAGCTTTAGTTATGAATGCTTTTTTACTAATCTCGTGGTTTTCTTCGTATGTATACTTTTACATCAAAGTTTGATATGGTTAGCACTACTATACTGGTTTACATAGGTTAGTTCCTAATGCAATATTTTGAGCTCTTGATCTATGTGATTTGGGTCTTTTAAAGTGAATAACTGAGTATGAGTAGATAAGTAATCTCTGTCATTGATAAAAAAAATAATGGTTGATGTTCCAAATATATCCATGAACCAACGATTGAAATTTGTTACTTTACCTTGTAAAAGTGAGTTACTCACTTTTGAGAAGCCATGTCCTTTTTTGACGTTTGTGAGAACATTTTAGTTGCTTGAAAGCTCTGCTTATTAAAAATACAGTTACTGTGTTTCCTCTTCGTATCAATTTCTCTTATTTGATCTTTTTTAAGGAGCTTACCGCTTTCTTTTCTTTTTGCCTTGTATGTTTTTTCCTGTTTGCAACTTTTAGTTATACTGCATTGGTATTTTAAAAGAAAACTGGAGGAGTTAAGTACGATCATGGATGAAGAGTTCTGTGATGATGCATCTCAAAATAAGGATGGCATGGATTTAGATGAAAAAGGAAAAGTATGCAACAAGGTTGGTGAAATGGATGTTGATGAGTGCTATAACGACCATAGGTTCTCGGAAAACAGTAGACTGGTGAAGAACATTGGAAAGGTTGTTCTTGATCTTAGAAATCTTGGATTTACTTCCATGGCGGAGGATGCTTATGCTTCTGCTATATTTTTACTACTGAAGGTGAGGATGTTTCTGAAATTCAAAGTCCTGGCTTTTCCAGCTTTCCTGAATCTCATTTTACCAATTTGGCTCTCACCATTTTGTTTTACTTATGTATCTCTTTGTAAATGTAATCTGTGGATGACATCTGGCTTTCTCCTTTCTGAATGGCAGGCAAAAGTAAATGATGTAGCTGGTGATGATTATCGAAGTTCTGTTTTACAATCTATTAAAAGCTGGATACAGGTTTGTTTTGCATATAGAATTTCATGCTAATTATGCTATAATTTTCAGTTGTTGTTTTATAATTACATTGACACTTAATTTTGACTCTAATTACATTATAAATGTAAATTTTTGTATCAGATAGTAATAATTAATATTGTTGTACATTTCATCATTCAGATAACACTTAGCTATTTATCATTTTTAGATGTTGGGAATTGATGAAAGAGACTGGTCAAAGGATGCCCAACCAGCCAAAAACATTTCCAAAATCCAGTCTTGTCAAAATTTTATGCCACATACAAGTTTCACTCCACTTATTTTCTTAATAGGATTTTTTGCTTTATTAGTCGTGTTGCATCTCAATTCTTACATAACCATGATTTCTTTCCTCATGATATATACTAATTTCATTACATATACCACATCTATACGAATTCAATTAAATAAGATTTTATTATGATGTTTTGCTTTGGTCAATCATTTATTTTCACAAGAACAACCTAATTACGTGCTTTACTAAAATATCGATGTTCATATGCATTAAGTGTAGTAGATAAAATGTATCTGCATAGTGCATACGAGTTCCAAAGTCATTAATGGAATAACTTATTTTGAGACCCTATTTATATATTTCTGAAAGTTTGACAGTCACTGTACTTTATATAAAATATACTTTCTAATTCTACTCATAGTAGCCAATTTAGGGAAGTGTACACTCTCAATTCTAACACGGTATGCTGATAACTGGTATCATTCAGGCTGTTCCTCTCCAATTTCTGCATGCACTTCTTGTCTATCTTGGTGATGTAGTTAGTTATGAGAGTACTTCATCAGGTTTGAAATCACCTTTAGCGCCACAGCCATCTTCGTGCTGTCCTGGAATTAATACTCCCTCTGAAGGGCTAGTGAGATGGAAGTTGCGGCTGGAATATTTTGCATATGAAACATTGCAAGATTTAAGAATAGCTAAATTATTCGAGATCATTGTTGATTATCCTGAGAGGTACTTTATTTATAGTTCTCTTTATTTCTTTTGAGTTTTCTATTAGAAAATTAATTATCCTCTTGGTTTCTTTTCTTTTTTTTTAACAAATTGAATGGCTAGAACAACACCGTTGCCTAAAACATATGTGGTTATAGCTTCTAGTCATAGCAGAGACATTGACAATTGTTCTAGGATTTAACATTTTCTTTCAGAAATGAAGTTGTTTCTGTTTGTCAGAACAATGAATCTAGAATTTAGATTATCAACTCTTTCTTCTTGCAGTTCCATGCTTGCCTTGGTTTTGAATAACTTTCAAGCTCCAACATTTAGCACTTGTGCCATTTGGCTTGTCTTAACTAATTCACTCTTTACTGGATTGTGGCTTGTTTGTTCATGTCATGTCTTCTGATCATTTATTTTCTTTCTCTCTACTAATTTTTGAAGCTCTCCTGCAATTGAAGACTTAAAACTGTGTCTTGAATACACTGGACAACATTCAAAGCTGGTGGAATCGTTTATTTCAGCACTGCGATATCGCTTGCTTACTGCAGGCGCATCAACCAATGATATTTTACACCAATATGTTTCAACAATTAAAGCACTTAGGACAATAGATCCTGCAGGTGTTTTCCTTGAGGCAGTTGGTGAACCCATAAGGGATTATTTAAGAGGAAGGAGGGATACCATAAAGTGCATAGTAACAATGCTGACAGATGGAACTGGTGGAAATTCAAGTTCCTCTGGAAATCCTGGAGATAGCCTTCTTGAAGAGTTGAACAGAGATGAGGAAATTCAAGAGAATGCTGGTGTTGATGATGATTTTAACAGTGATGATAGGCAAGCATGGACCAATGCCATGCGGTATATCCATGTTCTGGATGATGATCAGTTGTTTTTAATTGTTTTTTCTGATTTGATATGCCTGCCATATTATAAAATGACCTTTCTTTTAATTGCCTTTTCCAAGCAGATGGCAACCTGACCCTGTGGAAGCAGACCCATTAAAGGGAAGCAGAAACCAAAGGAAGGTTGACATACTTGGGATGATTGTTGGCATAATTGGTTCAAAAGATCAATTAGTTCATGAATATCGAACTATGCTTGCTGAGAAACTTCTAAATAAATCAGATTATGATATTGATTCAGAGATACGTACTCTAGAACTCCTGAAGGTATTTATTCAAATAAAAACTCATGAAACCTGGTTGTTTGATAGGTTGTGGAGTTAATATTATATTATTATTTTGTATGTATTCATTCATGTTTTGTATTGCTATCTAAACATATATTAATGCCTTTGTTTTTGCAGATACACTTTGGAGAGAGCAGCCTACAGAAATGTGAGATTATGCTCAATGACCTAATTGGCTCAAAGCGAACCAACAGTATCATTAAAGCTACCATAAATCAGCTGCCTCAGACAAGTAATTTCCAAGTTCATATTTCCCATGTTTGTGATTATTGCCAGCAACAATTTTAACTATTATTTATCTTTAGTTCCTTTTCACAAACAAATTGGTGATGCTCCCTCAGGTACTGAAGTGGGAGACAGTGCAATATCCATGGATGTAATTTCTGCCACTATCATATCTTCTAATTTCTGGCCTCCAATACAGGTTTGTGGACACAATTATTTTATTGATTCTTTTGAATTTTAGTTAATGAGCAGATAAATGATTTATGTATGTCATCACACGACATCTATTCCTCAATAAGACTGTATTATATTTAGGCTCAGCAATAAGGCTTTTCCTCTGAAGAAAGTGCCAAAACTTATTGTTCAATATAATTATTATTATTTATTTACTATTATATGTAGTCTTCACTTTCTAGGGGTACGATTCATTACTTCTTTCAATTAATTTCTGTTTAAGGATCACTTCTGCTTGAGATGCAGGAATTATGTTGGTCCCTTTGTTCCATAATGCCTTAAATTGTAAATCAAATCAGTTTTTTACATAGTTTATCCTCATCTTATCTTAAGCAAATAAAAAATGATCAAACATTCCTTTTTCTGTCCCTATCTTTCCTGCTATTATCAGTCTTTTTCATTGTTATCATCATTATGCTGAGGCAAATTTATATTCTCCAAACGTAAATGTACTACTGACGTATGTAACAATTTTTTGCAGCAAATTTTGATTTTTTTCTCTAAAAAGGTAAATCAGAAAATAAAGACACATAAATAAAATCAGGTTTTTTAGTGTTGATTTTCATGCAGTTAAACAATTTCAAATTTGTGATATAACGTTTCAGTTCTCTCGTCTAGAAAGTTCAGGTAACTTTGCCTATCATTTTTTTGTTTAATTGAGTTGTGTTGAGCTTGAAACGCAAACCAAGCACACTATGATAACACAATCTACCTGCTGATAAATAAAACATAATGTAGCCTTTCTCAACATAAAAAGAAAAGACAATCTAGATTTTTTTAATGATTTCATTGCTGTACTGCAAAACTGCGTCTGTACTATTTTAACTTTGAAGAAATTTACAGGATGAGCCACTTAACCTGCCTGAACCTGTTGACCAGCTCCTATCTGATTATGCAAAGAGATTTAGTGAAATCAAAACTCCTCGCAAGCTTCAGTGGAAAAAAAGTCTTGGAACCATCAAGGTTAGTTGCTCTATATTTACTGTCTGTGGATATTTGATACAGTTTCTGAACTTGATGAATAATGATGCCCCTTTCTCACATTTTACTATTTTACCTCTGTATTTCCTCCAATATTACCATTTTCTATGGTTCAGTTGGAGTTGCAGTTTCAAGATAGGGAAATGCAATTCACAGTAGCCCCTGTTCACGCATGTATCATTATGAAATTTCAAGATCAACCAAGGTATCCTTAGCAATCTTTGCATACCTTTAGTCTGTTGTGTAGTAGTAATATTATATTGTATTTCTTTTTTTCAGTTGGACTGCTAAAGACCTTGCTGCCGCTATTGGGATACCTGCAGATGCTTTAAATCGGAGAATAAATTTCTGGATAAGCAAGGTGGGTCTGAAGGACCACTTCTGCAAATTTCCTTGTTCTTCTTTTTGGTATCACTACTTTGCAGCACGATTATATTTAGTTTGCACGGATGAATATTATCTCTTTTGAGTGGACTAACTTATGATGGTTTTTTCATAACAAAAAATACACTTTTTACTTTAACACTGAAGTTCATTTAGGCATGATGATTATAGTTTTTCGATGACATGACTTGCTGTTCAATTGTGAACAATTTCACGGCTGTGAATTTTCTCTTTTAAAACCATGAAGTCTGAAGCTTAGTAGTGAAGCTGAAAATAAATACTCTTGCTGTCTTTTTTGTACCCAGGGGATCATTACAGAGTCGCAAGGGGAAAATTCCTCTGACCATGTATACACCATTGTGGAAAATATGGCTGAGACAAGTAAGAATGGAGCCAGTGCTGGTACTCAGGAACTTCTTGGAGGTGACGAGGAGGAGGACAGATCTGTGGCCTCTGTAGAAAATCAACTTCTTAAGGAAATGACTGTATATGAGGTAAGTGGGATAAAGTAATGGTCAGTTGATAGTTATGACTTACACTTACTATTACTATCCAACAATAAGAAAATTGACTGCCTAGAATTGAGAAACCTTGCAATATATGCTGTTTAAATTTTAATCTTAGATGGGTAATATATGTTGTTAACCGATCTTTTACAACACAGTCCTTGATCAATATGAGGGCAGGGAAAATATTTAATGAAGAAACACTCTAGAGAATGAATGTTCCTTGAATAAATAAATACAGTTCTTCTTCATCATCATCAGCTTGTTATTCCTAGTTTTGCCAATATGAACAAATAATTTTTGGCCAAAGATGGCTTTTGGGGTGCGCATGTATTTTCATTTATGCATCTCGTCGAGGCATTTAAACGCAAGGGATGTGCAATGCATAGATTAAAATATATCTAACTGATGAAGCTTCTTTGCAGAAATTTATCATGGGGATGCTCACAAACTTTGGTAGCATGGCATTAGATCGAATTCACAATACTCTCAAGGTAATTAATGGTTTTTAATTTATAATTCCTGATAAATAGAACAGTTTTATGCCTATATAAGTATTTCATACTATGATCAGATAGATTTAATTACATGATTTTATTGCAGATGTTTTGCATTGCTGATCCCCCATATGACAAATCACTCCAGCAACTACAAAGCTTTTTATCTGGTCTGGTCTCTGAGGAGAAGTTAGAACTTCGGGATGGAATGTACTTTCTAAAGAAGTAGTTTGATTACAGAGTTGAAATGAATGCATTTGGTCAAGAGCAAAAGGGTAAATTTTCTGCATGTGTTTCCAGAACCTGAATTTCATGAAATTAGTGTATATTTTATTAACTTATTCCTAACCATCCATGTTTTTACTTATATGTTCGTTACCGTACATAATGTTCATGAATAACTTTATATTTGGAATTTACTGAACCGACAGCTTGAGCTCCATTCTTGGTGGCATCTTTGTGTGTTGTCCTGAGGAAACTGCATCCTTTTGGCAAGAGTTTGTTTACAGACTTGGCTAGTCATTCGGGTCAGTTTTATTTTGGTTATGCAATGGTAGTTCCAATCTGAAGCATTCGTCAAGTTGTTGGGATAACACTATCCAAGATACGGTAGATAATGAAAATTCAAGTACACCAATATCATCTTTGCCCCAGGAGATGTGGATTTGAAGACGTTATTAGCTTTCAACATGTGCTACTCCTGGGTTTGCCAACCTTTTCCAAAAGCTTCCACCTTTCTGATATTATCATCTATTCTGAACGAGTCACCTTCCGGTATGTAAATTTGTAGTATTTAGTGCTAATGTAATTTTAGATGATAAATTTAATCAAATAGGAAACCATATTTTATAGTGTTTACATCAAATGTGTAAGTTAATTCGTATGGTACCTTTTTCATAACTCATTAGACAGTGAGTAAACCTGAGCAAAGTTTTTAAGATACTTAACGAAAAATCACAAATCAAGCTGATCATTACCACAACCACCTAGAGTAAGTGTATGTCTGCTACCCCGAATTATTAAATTAAGATTAATAATTAAAATCTTTTGAATGGAAGAAATGTAGTTGAGATAAAAGTTATCAGTTAAGAATTAAATTTATAGTGTCCTACAATTTTAGACATTAAATTGGGAATTTACTCGCACCGAAACCCTTTATTTTTATTCATTTTATGACTATTGAAGCGTTTTTGTTGAAGTTCAAATTTGTGACCCTTACACTAAACAAACTTTACAATGAGAGCATTAGCAACATATTTATTGAATATTGATGTCGATTATAAGGGGTAAATAGTTTCAGTCTGTTATATTTAAACGACGAATAAAATATTCTTATTTCATGAAATGTTTTTTTACCAAGGTTCCAAGCTGGCTTTATTGCAGCGGAACTCACAGAATATAAGATACTTAGGATGGATGCCTGCATAATTAAAAGGAAAAAAAAAATTACATGGTGAACTGCATTATAACTAATTTCGATAAATCACAAGGGAAAAGAGAAATAATATAAATTATTTATTTTTAATAAAAAATACTTTTTAATTTAATAAATTTTTGCTAGAATAAAAACGTTTCCACTTCTTGATAAGAGAAACATTTCCATAAGTATAAAAATAAGTAAAAGTAAAAGGAAAATTTTCTCAAAAGTTAACATGTATTATATATAATGTATGAGTAAAATAAACTTAACATTTCATGTTGTTAAACTTCACAGAAGAATGAAATCTCTTTTCCATCCATGTTAACATGTAAAGTAATGAATGCAAAAGGCAAAAGAAAAGTTTGGAACCATAACAAGAAAATATATATCTTAATTAAAGCATACCTCTCTGCATTAATCAAGCATCAGATAACTTGTATTCGGGAATTGGAACCTGCCCCGACTCTATTCTACTTACATCTTCTAAAAGAATTGCGTAGTGTTTCTTCACTTCCTCCACTGATTTATCACAAACTTCTTTCGCTATATTATGCCACCGATCTGGGGTGTCTTCACCATACAACACCAACGCCTTCTCAAATTGTTTGTTCTGCACTCTTGTCCAAGAGGGACAACGTTGTTCTTTGTTGTTCATGTTCAAGGAATTTGAAGCCATTAATTAGAGGGCTTCAAGGTGTGCTTTCATTCCATTTTAAAGAGTAGAAATACTAACGTAAGTTGTGGCTTGACTATAGGGTCAGTCGTGGATAATTTTTGAAGAAACAAATATAAATAGATTGAACGAGTGACAGATATCAATTCTGTTAATATCCATCAGTGCTATTTATAAGTATGATATAATCTATGCGTGGATGAATATTGTTTCTAAAAATAAAAAGATATGTATAAAATATATGATTTTGACAAAGGAGATAAGCTATAACATGTAAATCTAAACTGACTAATAATCTGATAGATAAATGAAATAATAAGTTTCTAAAACTAAGAGAAATACAAGTTTAGACTGAATGAAGAAGAAGAAAAGAGTGAAGCAGGAGAGAGAAATGATCAATGTAGAGGGCAAAATGTAATGACATAGCGAGGTGCCACGCAAGTGTTGAGCACCGGTGAATCATCATAAGCATAGCTATAAGCATTAGGGCAAACGGTCTTGAAGAGAAGAGCAAACACAGTTGGCTTGCATTTTGTAGCAAAGTGACCAGTGCAGCAATACCTATCTGACTTTGCTGCCAAACAAGCACTCTTGCACCCCACAACCTTCCCATTCCTCTCCACAACCAAAGCTGAAGGGCAATAAACGTTCAAGTTAGCTTCACAGGAAGCAACACCACAACCTCCACCACTACCACTCAGTGCCTTCATTGACACAGGAAGGTTAAACCCATCGCCCAAACTAACATCATAGAAATGCAACGCGGATTTTGAGGTTCCTAGAGTCATTTCTACTAGGGTTGCAGGAGGGACTCCACCGATTCCATTGCATTGCAATAAGCCTCCACAATCTCCTGTTTCACAACAACCTTTGCCTGTTTGTTGGTCGAAGAAACACCCTTGTCTGCCCCAGATTCTCCCTGACCAACCCTCCGGGACTTGCACAACAACCTCTTCGCCGCTTCCGAGATAAAACCCGCCATGTTTTGGTGAAGGGTGTCCTCCATTGCCGAGAATCGCAGGCCATACACTTTCTTTGCAGTTGTTCACCACTATGAGTTGTGTCCCATCTGTTTCACATGACACCATAAATCGTTCGGAGAAAACTAATGTCATAGAAGTAATAACAAACGATGTGGTAAAAGAAAATTGAATGGAAATAGATTATAAGAGAAAGGTATGAGCAAAACTGTTATAAACGTTAATACCAGGAATGAAGAGTATAAACATTAACATACAAGTGAATAGCTAATGATGAAGACAAAAAAATGATGTGAAAAGCTTTCATGGGATATGAAGAGGGAAGAGAATGAGAACCTGTACGGGAGATGGAGACTAGAATGCAGAAGAGAACGAAGTAATGTGAGAAAGAAGGCATTGAGTTTAGGAAAGTGGAACCGTTTCTGCTTCTTCCTTCTTCAACTGTGTTGTGGTTCATATCATGGCGCTGCTGAGAAGGAAAAAGCTATGCGAGGTTCCTTGATTTTAGCCATTTTCTAATCATGTTTGAAAACTGTTTCCCACTACTTTCACCTCTTATGCTCCCTTGACCAATTAATATTTGTTAAAGAAAAAATTAGTGATTTTTAATTAAATGTGAAAACAAAATTATGTTAGTAAACCATGAACATAACTAAAATCTTCTTTTTAAACTTATAATACATCTCTGTCACCATTTTCCCAAAAGCAGAAAGGAAATACATAATAAATAATTATATAGTACATAATAAATAATTATATAGTTTTACTCAAAAAAAATGTTCTAGTTCGTGGTATTTGTAGTTTTCAACCTTGCATTATTTCTTGTATTCACAACAAAAAAATGTAAATATAGTATTTTTATTTAAATTTAATATTTAATGATTTTTATTATGATAAGGTTGAAAGTAAAGTTGTCATAGTGGATAAGAACACGTGGATCAATCCGGTTCATCATGAGTTTGGATCGGTTTGGGTTGAATTTTTTTTATAAATGTCAATATGGATTAATTTTTGATCCGATCCACCAAGAACCCGGCTCACCCGGATTGAATCATTGGTGAACCGGATTGGCCCACCAATTAGTATGGTCACACACATTATGTTGAGCTTTGCAATGTTGGGATGTTTTTTTTTTACTAAACACATTAGTGGGTTTGACAAATGGAAACCTAGCTTCAACTCCAAATAGATGAGGATAAAGAAGATGTTTCAAGAAATGAAAATATTGTGGATTTATCCATTCAAGACTCTAATATTATAGATAGATAAGTGATAAAAATGCTTTGATCTTAGATAGTATTTTTATTTTTAATTTTGGTTTGTATTGGAGTTTAACATTATTCTGGATTGTCCTTAGATTGTATTGAAATTTATTTAAATTTTAATCTGAATTATAATTTATGACTTAAGAAAAGAAAAATTATATTTTATTTAATTAAGTGGGCTAGTGAACCAACTGGTTTAACCCATCAACCCGTAGTGGGTTGGGTTGGGTTCGAAATTTTTCGGCTCACCTATAACGGGTTGGGTTAACTCACTAAGTAACTAATTCATGGTGGGTCGGGTCAGGCCAAGTCAGACAACCCATTTTGACAGCTCTAGTCGAAAGGAAGTAACATAAGCATTTTTTTTTAAGTTTGAAAACTAATTCATCAATTCGAAATTACAAATTCGAAATTACAAATGACAAAATTAAATTTAATAAAAAATTTATAAAACATAATTATAGAATATCTTATTTTTTATCTAATTATACAATAAAAACATTTTCAACTTTTATAGATATTTTTTTAGATAATAAAATAAAATTTTAGTTAAAGAATGTAAGCAAAAAAAAAATATAAAAAATAGTTACAAAATCCAATTTCATTATTAATTATTATATATAATTATTATCATCACAATTATTATATACTATTGTGTGTCCAATTTTTTTACAACCACATATTAAAAAAATATTATAATAATTATTAAAATGGTTAAATATGTTTTGTTTTTTTCAACTTGGAGTGATAATTGGAATTAGTCTTCTTTAAAAATCTTGAACCAATATAGTATTTAGTTATTTATTTTTAGAAATATGTGAATTTAATTTTTTTAATAATATTTTAATAATTTTATTTATATCATTTAATATATGTTCGTTTCAATGTTGATTGTAAAACATGTTTTAAACGTCAAATAAACACGTATAAACACGTTTGAAACATGTTAGTTAGAATACTAAGTTCACACATTTATAAAGATAAAAGACTAAATTGATTCAAGATTTGTAGGAAGGACTAATTCTAATTTTTACTAAGTTGAACGACTAAAAACATATTTAATCCTTATTAAAATAAAAAAATATTAAATTGTAAAGCAATTTATAAAAAAATATTTTTTGCAACTTCCTTGCTAAATCTTATTATATATACTAATATTTTTCTAAACATCTAAAAAACATATATGCAAATAGCATTTTGTTTACAGTTTTAGTTACGTAAACCTTTTCGAATACACTTTTTTTTCTTTTATTTAGAATGAGTTAAACTTGTGTGTGTATATATATATATATATATATATATATACTTTTTTGTGTATACTTTTTTTAGTTTTATCTTTTAAATAATTATTTTTTAAATTAAAATAATTACTTTACAAATTTTATTCTTTAAATAATTATTTTTTCAATTTATATGTTTTTTTTTCAATTTAACTTTTTTTTAACTTAATAAACTTTTAAAACTAAAATAACTACCTACAATAAAATATTACCTGCAAAATAAATACAACCAATTTATAATAAAATTATAAATTTATTTATATTTATTTTTATAATTATGAAAATTTATTATTTTTATTATAAAAGAATAAACACATATGCTTTAGTATATATATATATATATATATATATATATATATATATAATATTATCATCACAAATATATATATTAACAATTATTATTAACATTGTAGTTGCTTTTAATGTTTATTCTGATTATCAATACTATTATTTTCATTATGTCCCATTATTAATGTAACTGCAAAGTTTAATAATACTACATCATATCATATATACACATATATGTTAGAGAGTTTTTAACTAATTTATCTTGAAACTAAAAATTTAATTCAATTTTTTTTTTTAAAACCCACAAGTAAAATGATGGTAGACTTTACTTTTTGTTATTTTGTTATTGATTTAAACCATTTTCATTGAATTGAATTAATGTATGGACATCTACATGATAAATTGTGCTGTTTTTATGTCATCTATCTTTTAAAAAAAATATTGATTTGTACTTAATGGAAGAGTAATTGGTTTTCCAAAAATCATAGTTAAAATTTAAACTCTGAAATAATACAAAAACAGGAGACAAGATTCCGGAGGAAAGGATCGGCACGAATAGCGGTTTTCTCATTCTGTGGCAAAACAAACCGGTCCGGGTAGGTACCTTTTACCGCCGAAACCGGATCTATTTCAAGGGAAGCCAACTCAACCGGATCCCTCTCTATGCCCTAACCGGTCGGTCCGGTCACATTTCCACGGTTCTCTTCTCTTCTCACTCTTGGAGTCGGTTCATTCTCTCTTCCTATTCCCCTCTTCTCCTCCAATAATAAAAAAAAAAGCGATTCATCAAACCGGGTATGCATTTTTTCCTCTTTCACACCCTCTCTATTTGGTTCTTCAATTTCCGTTTTTTTTTTTCAAAACCAGACCCAGAAGCGTTAAGGAATTGATTTTGAAAAAGATTGCATCTTCGTAACAATTTGGCTCTGTGAAAAGTAAACACCGATTTGGGTCATGAGAAAGTGGTTATTTTTGTTGCATTCACACTAATATGGCTGTTATGTTATTATTAATCTATGAAATGGTGGCTGTGATTATAGGGAAAAAATGGGTTCGAATCTGGAACCGGTGCCAATTACATCCCAGAAACATGACCCGGCATGGAAACATGTTCAGATGTTTAAGAATGGGGACAAGGTGCAGCTGAAGTGCATATATTGTCTGAAGATGTTCAAGGGTGGTGGGATTCATAGGATTAAGGAGCACCTTGCTTGCCAGAAAGGGAATGCATCTACTTGCAGCCGTGTTCCCCATGATGTCAGGATTCACATGCAGCAGAGTTTGGATGGGGTTGTGGTGAAGAAGAGGAGGAAGCAGAAGATCGAGGAGGAGATTATGAATGTTAATCCTTTGACCACTGTTGTGAACTCGCTTCCTAATAATAACCAGGTTGATGTCAGTCAGGGGGTGCATGCCATTGGAGTGGACCACAATTCAAGTTTCGTAGTGAATCCTGGAGAAGGAATGAGTAAGAATATGGAAAGGAGGAAGAAGATGAGAGCTAGTAAGAATCCTGCAGCTATTTATGCAAACTCGGAGGGTGTTGTTGCTGTGGAGAAGAATGGACTGTTTCCCAAAAGGGGGGACAATCACATTCATATGGCGATTGGTAGGTTTTTGTATGACATTGGTGCACCTTTTGATGCTGTGAACTCGGTCTATTTTCAAGAAATGGTTGAGGCAATTGCTTCAAGGGGAGTGGGTTTCCAACGGCCCTCGCATCATGAACTTCGGGGTTGGATCCTGAAGAACTCTGTGGAGGAAGTGAAGAATGATATAGATAGATGCAAGATGACTTGGGGGAGGACTGGCTGTTCCATTTTGGTTGATCAATGGACAACAGAATCTGGGAGAGTACTGATAAGCTTTTTGGCTTATTGTCCTGAAGGCATTGTCTTTTTGAAATCTTTGGATGCAACTGAGATTTCAACTTCTGCAGATTTTCTGTATGACATGATAAAACAAGTGGTAGATGAAGTTGGAGTCGGGCAAGTGCTGCAAGTGATTACGTCTGGTGAAGAACAATATGCTATTGCTGGTAGACGGCTGACAGACACTTTTCCCACCCTTTATTGGAGCCCTTCTGCTGTTCATTGCATCGATTTCATTCTTGAAGATTTTGGAAATCTTGAGTGGATTAGTGCAGTGATTGAACAAGCTAAATCTGTGACAAGATTTGTGTACAATTACAGTGCAATTTTAATTATGGTTAAAAGGTATACCTTAGGGAATGATATTGTGGATCCATCTTTTTCACAATTTGCTACAAACTTTACCACATTGAAACGGATGGTTGATCTTAAACACAATTTACAGGCCTTGGTGACTTCTCAGGAGTGGGCAGACTGCCCATATTCGAAGAAATCAGCAGGGCTTGAAATGTTAGATTGCCTAAGCAGTCAAACATTTTGGTCCTCGTGTGACATGATTGTTCGTCTAACAACCCCTCTCTTAAAAGTTCTGAGAATAGCTAGTAGTGAGATGAGACCAGCAATGGGATACATTTATGCTGGAATGTACCGGGCAAAAGAAGCTATTAAAAAAGCACTTGGTAAGAGGGAGGAATATATGGTGTACTGGAATATTATACATCATAGATGGGAAAGGCTGTGGCATCATCCTCTTCATGCTGCTGGATTCTACCTTAATCCAAAGTTCTTTTATAGTATTCAAGGAGATATACACAGTCAGATTGTCTCAGGAATGTTTGACTGCATAGAGAGATTGGTACCCGATACAAGAATCCAAGATAAAATTATCAAAGAGATAAACTTGTACAAGTCTGCTGCGGGCGACTTTGGGAGAAAGATGGCAGTTAGAGCAAGAGATAATCTGCTTCCTTGTAAGAGTAGTATACACATCTGTTATATCATGATTTAACTTTCCCAAGTTTAAGTAACTTAATTGAAAAAATGAATCAGAATCCATTCAAGTGTGAAAATAGTACAATAATGCTGATGTCAAAAAATGGAAGAGGACAAAATTTAAGTTTGTGTCAAGGCTTTATGCTTTAGCATGATGACCAATGCTGTAGAAGTTGAAGTAAAAACTTTTGTTGTCTGAAAGTTCTCCACAAACTACTTGTAGTTTAAGAATCACTGCCAGCGTAGTTCTTTAGAAATATTTCTCTGGTGAAATCTTTCTGGTGTTTGACTGTTGGATTCTATTTGACTTATATGCTTGATAATTTAAATTTTCTTTACACAAGACTTACATATGCTATTTTTGTAGCTGAATGGTGGTCAACATATGGAGGATGCTGCCCAAACTTATCACGGTTAGCAATTCGTATTCTCAGCCAAACATCCAGTGTGATGTCCTGCAAGAGAAACCAGATTCCTTTTGAACAAATAGTCAACACAAGGAATTACATAGAGCGCCAACACCTCACCGATCTTGTCTTTGTTCACTGCAATTTACGATTAAGACAAATGTGAGCTTAAACTGCTGTACATTGAATGTTGATAGTTTGTCTTCATGCTGTTGCCAATTGAATGCAATTATTATTCTGTTTAACTTTTCTTTCAGGTTTATGAGCAAAGAGCAAGAATTTAGTGACCCCCTATCGTTTGACAGCATTAGTTATGTTGATGAGTGGATTAGGCCAAGGGATTTATACACAGACGAGTATGGGAACTCGGATTGGATGGCACTGGATCCATCTTCAGTTAACACAATGCTTTTAAGGCCTTTAAATGATGAAGCTGAAGAATTGGGTGAAGGTAAACTACATGTGCTTAGGATCTGTTTGGACAAGTCTCTCTTTAAACACTTCTAGTAAAGTAAAATAAGAAGAAACAATTAAATGAACCTATCTGTGAGTTCATTGTAGCTTATCAAGAATTTAACTTCATTTTGTTACTTTTATTTCCTAAAGTATTTATAAAATATTCCGCGGTAGAAAGTTATATTAACGAACATGTTTTCAACTGATTGCAGGGTTTGATGATGATGAAATTTTCAGTTGTGGGAAAGATAGTGAGGATGAGAACACTGTTGAAAAGTTGGTAAACCAATAGCAAATGATGAGAGAGAATAACCATGAATTTTTTTGTTGATCAGTGCAAATAGCTTCCCACATTATTGCCTAATTCAGAGAAGGTGTTTCCATTGTTTCCAAGTTTTTGTTTGTAGAAATTACTGTTAGAAGAAGATGGAAGGAGACAGAGTAGGTGCTCGGAGGACAAGTGTTACATACATATATTTATATATATATATATATATATATATATATATATATATATATATATATATATATATATATATATATATATATATATATATAAATATTTGATT
>Ga0214545_1002145_pt1 | contig 38014 bp, 19 predicted proteins | sample CNSS4metaG_FD_160064 | JGI IMG/M metagenome (GOLD analysis project Ga0214545, IMG submission 160064) | Root nodule microbial communities from cowpea collected in UCLA plant growth center, Los Angeles, California, USA - CNSS4 | ecosystem: Host-associated > Plants > Roots > Nodule | place: USA...
GAGCTGCTCGCTTAGGCGAAAATACCAGATTCTCAATCTGTTCTCACATGCAACAGCAAAGAAATCTAGCACAATCCAAGCATACACTCAATTACGCAATTCAAGCACTCATACAACAATCAATCATCCAATTCAAAGTCATCAGAATGATTTCTAGATGAAATTCAAGTAAAACAGTTAGCTTCCTTTACCTGTTATCATGTTTAGACAACTTTATAAACGTTAACGCCTTAAAAACGTCAACACCTCTAACTCCACAAGATGCTCTATCTACACATAGAAACATCACAAGAACGATCAGGACATACCGTTATGATCGCTGATCAGCAGAGACTCATACTGATGATTAAAACGTCGCATGCAAGCGAAAGAGGACTTGCATGCAATAGAAAACAGAAAAAAGACTAAAAAAAAGAGCGAAAACTCAACTTGCGCGAACGGAGAAACTGATCGGTCCAATTTGAAGAGCTCACCGAGAGGATCAATCCTACGGTCTCGGTTCTTCAATCAGACGACCAGAGAGACAGAACCTCTAGAGAGAAGTCAGAGAACTCTAGAAAAGTGGTTTTTAGAGAGATGGTGTGTTTTAAAATAATAAAACTCGTTTATAACAATTCTATTTATACTAAAACCTTTTAATATTAAAATAATCGAATCTCACTATTTTTAAACCACTATCACTTTTAAAACGCCATTTTCTAGGGTCTTACAAATCACGATGATTATAATTTCTTGATTTTATCATTGGCATTTAACTTTAGAAACTTTGCGAAATAAAAAATTTATGTTTGAATATGAAAAATATAATTATTAATTTCTTAAATTTCATGTAAATTTAAAGGATAATATTTAAACATGTTAGACAAGTCAAATTTATCAAAAGTAAGTCAAATTCATCATTTTGACTGTATGATATGGGTATTAAATATACTTTCAGATGTTATTGAAATTTGTCTATGTGTTCGTATGGGTATTTTCTAATGGGATATAATTTACAGAAGATACGAATACAATTTAAAATAACCTCATGAGATATAAATTCAATATTTCTTAAATATAAATAATAATAATAAATTGCAACACTTTAAGATGCGTTTGTCATAAATGATCTATTGTTAAAAGGAGTTTAAGGAGATGAATTTGCGAGTAAGTACATACTGTGTTCGTATTTAAAGATCTGGAATGGATTTATGAAATTTCCCTATCAGAACATCTCGCTTAAGATGAGAAAATTTGAAGGTAGGAAGTAGTTTTTTACATTATTATCCTTGACTTTTTTATCATTAATAATAATATTAATATATAATAAATAATAATATTAATAAAATATAAAAAATACAATAATAAATAATTTTAATAATAATTATTATTATTATTAGTATATTAATAATAATAAATAATAATATTAATAATAAAAATAAATAATAATAATAATATATAAAATTGTAATCTTATATTTTAATTTATTAAAACTTTAATTTTTATCTATTACATAATTCAAAACACTCATAAACTTTCAGAAACTTTATCTCTAAATTTACTCATTTTTACTCGTATATCCTTTTTATCTCTAAATTCACTTATTTTCACTCCTAAATTTTTTAAAAAAAGTATCACACTTTTCATTTTCTAATTCACTTAAATTCATCTTCTTACTCTCCTTCAAATTAATTTTCACAAGTGAAAGCATAAAGATGTTTTAAGGAGAATAAAAGCTCATATCTCCTTATTAGTTCTAACTAATTAAAATTGTTACAAATTTTGAATTAGAATGATTTATTGATCATTGGATTGAGATTTTTTTTATGCTTAATAGGTTCATTAAGGTTGTTATTGAATTGATGGATGGATTTGAAGGAGTGGATTCGAATAGATTTGGAGGTGGATATGTAATTGATTGAATTAAGAAAAAGATTGTGTGATTTGAGTGGATTTGAGATGAAAATATATCAATTTTTTAAGATGTGATGAACATGAGAGATTACAAATTTGTTTATTAGACAAAATTAGATAATTATCATTTTATCTTTATAAATAAATGTGATATAAATTTAAATGTCAGTAGTGAAATTTATGCTAAAATAAAAATGAAATTGCTATTTAAAAAAGTTAAAGATAAAAATTATTATTATTGTTATTATTTAAAATGTTTATATTACTGTTATTATTTAAAACTTAATAGAGAACTGATTGTATACGGGAATTGACTGGTGGCTTCACTACGGTGGTTGCGTGAGAGTTGCAATGGAAGTAGTAAAAAATCTGGACATAGTTTTTAGGCTGGGAGGGAGTAAGAACATTGGGTTAGGATTAAGGATGTAAATGAAGTGAGTAGGTACCGGTAATAACCCCTCGTACTCTATTGTTGGATAAGTATTCGTTTTATATCAATACTCATATGTGTGAATATTTACTATGTGGATATTTACATATTTTTTTAATATTTACGGATAATTATAAGTACTGGAGAGTATTTACAAAAAAGAATTAATATTTAATAACATGTTTTAACCATAGATTTAAATAAAAATACAGCGTATAACATTCATAAATTTTAAACAAAGTGCAAATAACTCATTTAAATAGTATTGAATAACAGTTTAGGCAAAAATGCAGATTTTTTTAAAACCAGTTGATAAAAAATAACATAATAAAAATCAATATGTTAATGTTTTAATCATGTTTATTTATTTATTTTAATTTAAATTAAAGTATAGCGGTACAGGTATCCATGGGCATAGATACTATGATACTCATACCCACCCTGTTAACATGCGGGTATAAAAAATACGTGTACCCGCTATCCGCGAATATCCATTTACAATATTCATCTCCTACACTTTGTGAGTTTTATCCCGTGGCGTAGCTGAGAAGGCTTGTAGGGCGCCATAATACCCCAAATTTTAATTTTTTTTTAAATATTTTTAATATATTTTCTTATAATTTTTTGGATTGATTTTTATTTCTTTTAAAAAATATAATATTTAATATTAATAATTAATATAATAAAAAATTAAATATAATAAAAAATAATAAATTTATTGAAATATTTGTCTTATTCTGTCTCCTTTTAAGTCCCTCACACATTATATTCATTTACTAGTCTTGTATATCTTCTTTTGTTTTTTTATTTTAAAAAAGAATAGAAAGTTAGAAAGTTAGACACAAATTCATTCTCTTCGCTCTCATTTTTCCTCTAAGATAAAAAAAAAAAAAGTAACTCTCTCTTTTGTCTCTTGATAGAGAAATATTAGTTTGATATTTGGTTTTTTCTTTTCATGTTATGAGTTTTTTTGTATATTTTTTTTTTATGAATATGGAAAGAAAAAGTTATGTTCTATATGTTTTTTCATACCCATTTTTTATATGTGAAATGATTATCACAGGCTTTTTTATAGTAATTAGGTCTCATAATTTTTTATTAGATTTTGATAAATTATTTTTTAATCTTTTTTTTAAATAGATATATCGATGAAGAATAAATTAATAGATTCATTTTCTTTTAAGTCATAACAAGAAACATACGTGAAGATGAAAACAATGCAAATTTACTTCTTCACCTATTTTAAACTATTTTCAAGCATGATACGAAGGATTCAATTCTTGAATTAGAAAAATCTTTCTTTTTCTTAAAATTCAAAAAATAATAGGTGGAAGTTTCATATTAATTATTTTGAATTATAGGAGAGAAGTTTCATATTAATTATTTGAAAATTATTTTAAGAAGACGTTATCAAATATGAGAATATTTGGTGAAAAAATAAAATTAGAAAAAAATTTATTGAAAATGAGTTTCATATAAAATATAACTTCAAAACTATCTTTATTTTAAGAAAAATATATAAAAAAATTTCAATATTAAATTATATATAATTTTATTATATTTATAACAATAATTAAATATATAAAATTTGAAACGATACGAAACGAATTTTATCTACCGATACGAAACGAATTTTGTTTACATCTCTGATTGAAATAGAAGGACATTTTCGTGAATTCATATTATTTAACTCACTTTCCCTGCTTTTCTCTTCAATATTGCGAAGGACCAAACGGTGTTCACTTCGCAATTCAACGCCTGCATTTCTTCACATATAAGCTGATCCAAACACGACAAACATTCTCAAATCCGTCTTTGTGCACAGTATTTATCCTGAAACAAACACAGTGATTTTTCGTTTTCAAACAATTGGGATGTCAACTGGACATTAGGAGAGAAAAAAACATAACGTTCTTTTGTAGATATCATTTTTCGTGGTTCTATAAGAAACGCATAACAACAGTAAGATTTTATACGAAAAACATGAATAAACAACTCTTGCAACTTCAAATATTATGAGAATTTTTAATCTCATTACTTGACTTCATATTTCAATGTGTAATTCATAAATTCAAAATTTATATATATATATATATATATATATATATATATATATATGAAATACCAAAATAGAAAAATAGGATAGAAAGGGAAAAGAACAGAAAAACTCACAAAAGTCGATAAAAGTAATTTTTTTTAACCGGAATAAAACATGATTGATCCTGTAATTCATCAAAATTCTTCCTACACCCTACCATACGCTTTCGGAAATTTTTATCCGGAATAGGAATGGGATGAATGTCTTATGATTTTTTTTTCCAGAAATAATCTAGTGTGTAAAATCTGGTTAGATGGGGTGCAGAAAGAAATTTGAAGAAGTAGAGGAACACACAATTGATCATAAAACATATGTTTAGATGTTGGTTCCTATCTTATAACACCTTGATCTTTTGGATGTCGAACAAAATGGACACTATATTAGGGTAAAAGTTAGGGATGATGATAAGATACGGGTAGTAGCTCCTCTGTATCTTATCTGCTGGATAAATATTCATCGTCCCGTATCTGTACCTATATGTGCGGATATTCATTACGCGGATACTCACATATTTTTATAATATCCACGGATATTTACGGGTACCTGTGGATATTTATAAAAGAAAAATTTAATATTTAATAATATATTTTAACCATAAATTCAAATAAAAATACAATGCATAACATTTATAAATTTCAAACAAAGTACAAACAACTCATTTAAATAGTGTTGGATGGCAGTTAACAAAGAAATGAAGATTTTTTAAAACAAATTGATAAAAAATAACCCATTCAAAATTAATGTGTTAATATTTTAACCATTTTTTTAACTTTTGTTTTTTTAATTTATATTAGAGTATATCGGATAGGGTATCCGTAGTACAAAAAATATTTGTACTCGTTATCTGCAAGTATCTATTTACAATATTTAGATTGCGAGTTTTATCTTCAAATACTCACGAGTACATATTTTTTTTGACATCTCTAATAAAAAAGTTGGTTAATATAGAGTATCATGGAAATTTTGATTAATACCTAGTATTTTAGACATTATATCACCATGCTATTTAGGAAGCCTTCAAATTATTTTATTTATTAAGTGTGAAACATCTAATCAATGTCAAATACTAGACTAACTTTAAGAAGTATATTTATTTTTATTTTTTCATAAATGAGTCTCCTTTGGTAACACGCATTTTTGGAAAATGATTTCTTCATCAGTACACTAATTCTTAAGATTTACCATAAAAGAAGTAAATATTTGATGATATCGCTTAATCCACCTCAAATATAGACATTTATTAGTTTTGCGATGTGTTTCTATTTTTTCACAAAGGGAATTCTAATATAAAATTTTACAACACAAATGAATCAAATGTAACTAGTTTTACAATTCACAACACAAAATTAAGAGATGGTACAACATCAACAAATTTACGAGTCAATCGTAAGTATTATTCGTTAAGTTGTTGTGTTGTGTTTGAAAGAAAAGAAAAACACTAGGGATGTGAGATCATAAATAATGATATAATGAGAAAAAAAATTCTAAAATGAAAAGTATATAACACATATACACGTGTGCACACAATGTGTATGAGAAAAAAAAAATCTAAAATGAAAAATGAAAAATATATAGCACATATGCATTTGTGTGTGGGTGAACTAGACTAATAATCAAGCCAAGTTGATAAGGGTTGAATTCCGAAACAAGTTAGCCTAGGTCGAAGGTGACCCAAGTTGACCTAGGACGAAGAATGATCAAAGTTAGTCCAAATTGAAGGTTGATTCAAGTTAGTCAGGACTACAGGTCGATCTAAGCCTGTCAAGATTGCAGGTCAGTCCAAGTCGGCTTGAGACAAAATGTTGACTCAGGTCGGCCCAACTTGAATCAGTCCAAACTGAAGGTCTACGCGAGTTTATCTAGATCGAAGGTTGACCCTAATCAACTTGAGTCGGTCTGGGTCAACAAGGGTCAACCAGTAGGCCAAAGAATCAAGTCAAGTCAGTCCATATATAAGGTAGAGTTGTGTCGACTCAAGCCGAATGTTAACTCAAGTCAGCCAAATCCAAAAGTCAAATCGAGCTGGTCCAAACCAAAGGTTAGAGGAGTTGTCTCGGGTCGAGCAATCCAGGTGATAGTCGAAGCGAATCAGCCCAAGTCTAACGATCCAGGTTAAAGGTCAATCCAAGTTGACTTTGCCCAACGGCAACCTAAGTCAGTCCAGACCAAAGGTGAACCATATCAGCTCAAACAGATGATCAACCCAACTCAACCTCTATCGAAGGATCAACTTAGTTCGAAGGGTACAGTAAAGTCATCAACTTAGCTCGAAGGGTAGAGTAAAGTCATCATGAGTTGAAGGTTTACACTCCTATATTCAAAGTGGACTAGAGTTGGTCCATGAACTATAAGTCAAATATACACCTCTATATTCTAGTTTTAAGAGTTTGTGAATTTTAGTTTCAAGAGTTTCTCAATCTTAAATATTCGTATATTAATTTGACTAAATTATAAATTAGCAAATCATATCAATTTTACTTTAATTCGATCATTAATTTGATATATCTATTTTTCGTAATTAATCTCCTCGTTTTTAATGTGGTTACGGTGTTCAGTTCAATCTAAACAGAGTATGACTAAATATGTTATAGTATATAATTAAACATCGGCTTTTAATAAACAATTAAAATATCATTTCATATATATTATTACTAATGGAGAATTGAAAAATTTTAAACCAATATAATATTAGTTATAATTCTAATTTATTGCTAATTGTAATTTATAATTTCGTCGAACATTCTGTTTACCAATGAATAACAATTAAATGATCGTTCATTTTTAATTGCTTACAGGAAATACATTAATTTATTTTCTTCATAATAATACAAAATCATATATAACTAATTACTATTTTTTTAAAGATGCTATAATGTAAATTAGTTTTATTCTAAATCATTTCATTCCAGTATTAGTTGTTCCCACCAATGTCGGTCAAGTACTACTAAAAAAACAAACTAAAGTTCTAAACATAGTTGATTTTCATAAGGGAATGAAAATTCGCTACTAAACGAGGTGTGCAACTCATTTAAGCACGATTTTGAGATCTAGAATCTATAATAGTAGCATGGTCGAGTTAGCACATAATACTTATGGGCAGGCAAAAGAGTCGTCGGAGACAACAACAAACATCTTAAGTGTTTACTTACGCAATATGAATTGAATAAATGGATTTCCTGCAGCCGATACTTCATTTTTCCACACTTAAAATAAATTGCTATTTTTTGCTCGCAAACACTCTGCCCTGTTTTGTACCAAGAAAAGCGCAATTGAATTATCTAATTACAATTGTTCTAAAAAGATCTTCACACTAACAATGTTTAAAATCCTTAATATAAGCAGCACTACCCAGCAAGAATCAAGAGAAAATCAACTCAAATATTATTGCTAATTTCAGTGATGTTTACGGTCACTTTTGTACTGTCATTCAGACCAAAACCATGAGCAACTTACCAAATCATTTTTTTAAAATTGCTTCTAGCCTTAAATCGCAAATGTAAGGGCATTTGATAACGAGGGTGAAAATACCAGATGACCACAAGCATTGCAGCAAAACTTGAATACTTTGAGAAAGCACAGTTCAAAATCATCATATCTCAGGCACAACTTTACCTCAAACAAAAAACAAGTACGGAAAAATTTATAAGAGTCAGGGCATGACAAAATTCTAAATTGTCTACATCATAAATTAAAAACTGCGCACAAGATCTTGAAAGGTTGCTATCAATTAATAACCTAATCTTCATCCTCCTCATCTCCATCTCCACCAGCGGCCTTTTTAGCAGCAGCCTTTTGGTTCTTTCTCTTCACGCGTCCAGGACGGCCACCACCAAGAGGACTCGTGAGTGAGAAGTCAATGTGCTTCTGAGAATCAACCCTAACCATGAATGATGGAATGTTCACCACCTGTCTCCCAACCCTGCCAAATCACAAACAACATCAACATTCATTCCCAGAAGGAGCTATCATTAAAAAACAAAGTAAACATGACAAATGATCTCCATCAAGCTACACAATTTACTAAAGTAAAACCAATGAAAGCATTACAAAAAATATCAATACTAGAGCAAGTCCGCAACTACACGAGTTCAGTATCTATTTAATAATCAAGCCGTAATTATGCAACAAAAGATACCAATACAACACACTATCCGAAATCAATTCTTAGTGAAATCAATAGCATTGCATATGATCCAGAATAAATAATGACTACTATTTATTGATCATTGTGAGAAATTAGACCTGATGTGCCTCTGTCTGATGAGGACTCTGGCGTGGTGAATGGACTTGGCCATGCCAGACTTGAAGACGAGGGTTTGGAGGCGGCGTTCGAGAAAGTTCTCGACGGTGAGGGCCAACACGTAATCGAGCTTGTTCTGCGTCTCGTCAAGAAGTCCGTAACGGAACATTCTTCGGAGAAGTGCTTCACCCTCGAAGATTCGGCGCGGGTTCTTCTCATCCAACGTCAACAGATTCCTGGCATTGTTACGGATACGGCTGAGGGCGTACTGAACCCTCCACAACTCCCTCTTGCAGCGAAGCCCGTACTCCCCAACCAGCTTCAACTCAGCGTCCAAACGTTCCTTCTCGTATGGACGACGAGGCTTCTTGAATGTTTTCCCATCTATTCAATTACAAACAGGCAAATAACATATTCAATTCTGTTGGAAATGATGCCTCATTCTCAGATCACATATATCACACCGAGATTGAATAGAATGAAAATTCGGATAAACAAACGCATAAAACATAGATAGGTAGATGCATTGAGTGCAATGTAGAATACTCACAGTTTCTGTAGAAGGAAACGTGCACCATGGCTCCTCTCTTGCTGCTTCTCAACCTTACGGTGCACAAGGTTTTCGCTGCTAGGGTTCAAAAACAGATTCCCTTTTATGTGATCTCAAAACCCTAGTTATAGGAAGGCCGGGCTTGAACTACAAGGCCCATTCCACAACCCATCGTTCGCAAAGGCCCGTGACAATTATGTCCTGTTTCTTGCTTTGACAAAAAGAACATATTATTAATAAAGGATGCTCATCTTTTTTTTTTCTAGGTTTATAATGATAAAAATGTATAAATGATTAAGATTAAAAAAAAATTAAATAAAAAAATGGTTAAATTTAAAAGAATAATTATTTTAAAGGCAAAATTAATAAAATAATAATTTTAATTTAAAAAACTTTTATTGGAAGTTGAAATTGAAAAAGATAAAACCCTACAAAATGATATCGTAAGAGTGGTGATGGTTTAAAAATAGTGAGACTTAATTATTTTAATATAAATAGAATCTTTGTTGTAAAAGAGTTTCATTCTTTTAGACACATAATCTTAGTACAAATCACTTTTATAGACGTCTCTCTAGGAATTATGTCTCTCTGTTGGTCTGATCGAAGAACCGAGATCGTAGAATTGATCCTCTCGGTGAGCTATTGAATTTGAACCGATTAGTTTATTGAATTTGAACCGATTAGTTTCTCCGTTCGCATAAGTTGAATTTCGCCCTCTTTTTGGTCTATTTCTATTTTATGTTACATTTTACCTCTCTTATGCTTGCATGTATCTTTTTAATCATCAGTAGGAGTCAATATTGATTAGTGATCATAACGATATGTTCTTATCGTTCTTGTGATGTTTCTACATGTAGATAAAGCATTATATGGAGTTAGATGTGTTTTTCTTTTAAAGATATGTTTAAGCAGGATAACAAGTCAGGAAAGCTAATATTGTTAGAGGTGTCTGAAGGATGAGGAGTCATTTTTTAGGTTGATGAAAAGTTTCAGTCAGAGTTTTAGCAGTAATTACCTGATGTAATAACTTGTTAGTTTAGTTTAAGTATATAAATGATATATTTCTATAGTCCTATCTTTTGTAATAGTATGATAAAAGCACTCTATTTTATTAATTTTTAAACTGCTAAAATCAAGATGTTAAAAAAAACAAATATATACAAAAAAAAATTGAGTATAAATTTATGTTGAGATTTAAAATTTTAACATGAAATAATTTTCCCACTTTTTTTTCCCTATTTTTTAAAATAAAATTGAAAAATAAAGCTAAAATTCCGCTTACCAGTTTTCAGACACAATAGTGAATATAGTGAAATTTTGACTAATCAAATTGTAACCTAATTTTTTAAAATATTTTCTTTAGAAAAAAAGATAATCGTGTTCGTCGGTGGAAATTTGATTTTCTTGGGATCAAATTTTTAAGTTTGGTATATGAACTAAAGTGAATTTTTTTTTTTTTTTTTTTTAAAATTAAATGACTCTTTTGATCATTTTATTTGTGAAAAAGTGTCAAATTAGTTCTCAAGTTTTTTATTGTCTCAATTTTGGTTTTAGTTTTTTTTAAATGATTCAGTTTGGTCATTATCCTTAGTTTGACCAAACAATGTTAAAGTCAACGCCACTTGTTAATTTGTGATTTTTGTTTTACACATGTCACTTCTCAGCCGTGACACGTATCAAAATAATTCAATTTGGTCCCTATATTTGTTTTTAGTTTCAATTTAGTTCCAATTTTTGTAAGAATGAAGTAATATTGTCTCTCTTTAATTTGAAACTCAATTTACTTTTTGGATAAATATTATAGTTATATTATTACTAAAATTAACAATTTTATTAAATATTAACATAAATATTTTAAATTAATTGTATACGAAACTTTAAACTTTGGTTTTGTTTTGAACTTGAAATTTAGTTCCTAAAGTTATGGGTAGAGATGTCAAAAAAATCCGTACCCGCAGGTATCTGCGGATAAAACCCGTAACAGGTAGAAACAGATATTAAAAATGGATCCCCGTTACCCGCGGATACGGGTATTTTTGATACCTGCATGTTAACGGGGCGGGTACGAGTATCATAGTATCCGTACCCGTGGATATCCGTACCCGCTAAACTTTAATTCAAAAAAAATGAACTTCTTATATTTTCATGCTCTTCTAGATTAAAATTGGACAATATGAAACTTTATACAATGTTGCAAGATGTGGACATTGATGAAGTTAGTAATTTCTTTAATATTTAATTCAAAAATAAACTACAATATAAATTGTTAGTGATTTTTTATTTGTTTGTTTTTATAAGAATCAATCGGAGAAAATGACTTTGTTGATCCAAGCACTAATTATGGTTAAATATTTATTTTTTAAAATATTTTTGTAAGTACCCGTGGATACCCGCGGATATGAAAAAAATAGACGGCTACCCGCATAACGAATACCCGACGGATATGGGTACGGGTACGGAGAGAATATTTATCCAGCGGGTAGGGTACGTACCCTACCCACCCCGTTGACATCCCTAGTTATGGGTGACAAATTATTTGATTTTTAATCTTCCATATATTTGTAGTATATATAATACATTTGATATCTTTATATATTATGACAAAAATGATTAATTATTGAAATTAAGTCTAGGATTTAACTTTGTTTAATAATAAAACTAAAAATAAAAGGTTTGTTTTTAATAAAAATGTTAATTTTAGTAAAAATATAAACATAAATTTTATACAAAAAGTAAATCAAGTTTTAAGTTAAGGAGAGACAATTTTATTTCATTTTTACAAAAATTAGGACTAAATTGAATCATTTTAAAATATGAAACAACTGCGAATTGACATATGTAAAAAAATTAAAAAAAAGTTAAAAAAACCTACAAATTGACACGTCGTAAAATAATCAAAAAATAATTTAAACTTAAAAAAATAGTGTATTTGAAGGGAAAAAAAATCGGAGATCTTTTGCACTAGGTTTCTTCACATGTTTTTTTCTTTTTCTTTTCCTTTTCACACCAACGTTGTGTCCATTTGGCCAAATATTCACATGGAAAATACTCCAGTGAGGATAAAATGTTAACTGACACAATAATCCACACAATTTTATCACTCTTCTTTTATCACATATTCTCTCTTTCAAAAAATTTCCTCTATATCATCTTAAATCACCTAAATCAAATCTATATAACTTTTTAAATTATCTCAAATCAATCATTCTAAAGATAGATGTTTTATTTTATATTTATTAAATGTAAAACAGATTTACCAAATAAAATGTAACACACTGACTCTTTCAATATTTTATTATTATTGAATAGCTAAATAAACAAATTTGTCAATCATGCTAATATTTATTTTTTGTTGTTAAATAATTTGTGATATGTTTATCTAATAATGAAACATTAATTGTGTAAAGTAAATCTATATCTATAATTTTTACTCATAAAAATAGTATCAATACAAACTCAAGATAATTACTGTAAAAGATAATAAGTTTATTGAATCTTCGTTGAAACCCAATTAAGATTTTCCTTCTTCTCCTACTTACAGTGTTTGTAGAAATGGCGTCGAGTATGGGCATAATGGATAGTGCCTACTTTGTCGGCAGGAATCAGATTCTAACTTGGACCAACAGCAGCTCCACCTCAATCCCTACCGCATCGAGGAGGTAACTCTGTGCACCCCTTTGCATGTTCTTGCTAAACTCGCACCTTACATTGTACTTCTGTATACTGCTGCAAGTGAACATTTGGTATTCATTTCAAACGAATTTTGGAACAGTTATGAATAGCAAGAAGAATTTAAATAGCTAAACTCCACCATTCTAGTGTCACATCCATGTATATATTTTTCAATTTCTCTCTTCTTTATAATCTAAGAAGAATTGTGTTGTGGGGCAAAATCTACTTTTTGAGATTATAATTTTGTTTTGCTTTTGGCTAGGCTGCACCTGGGGCTGTACAATGCCAGATGATGAATATGACGTTTCCCGGTGTTGTTCCAATGCACAAGGTAGCGACGTTACTTTGATTTAACTTTCTTTTCTGAGCTCTTTTGAATTCGGACTATTTTCTTAATGTGGGTTTATTTGTAGGTGAACTTTGATGCAAAGTCTGAATATGATAAGATCCAGAATTACAAAATTCTGCAGGACGATTATGTTAAGTGGGATACTGGGAGTTGAAAGATGGTTTTTTTTAGTAAATATTTGAGAATGAAATATTCAGGGGGATAGCTTATACTTAGGAAATGTTTTAGTATATTGATCAACATTTTTTAACTGAAAAAACTGTGTTTATCTTTATCAAGGCCTAGAAATCAAATGAAAAGTATAAATAAATTTGATGGTGGATTTCATATCACCTATTTTTTTATTAATGTATCCTTTAGCATGGCCTCAATATGTATCCTCAAGCATGAATCACTGGCAGACTGCAAATGTGGGCTGGACTTAGGCTGCATTAGAAATTTGGTTAAGGAAAACTATGGTGCTTTATCTGGTGTTCATTCTCAACTCAGTTTGATTGGTTGGGTAAGTTATTTTTAGCAAAGTGTGACTTTTCCTCGCGATTTAATGGTAAATGTGTTTTAGATAATAAATTTGCATGTGAGTGTATGTAGAGTTGTAGAAAAAGGTACTCTGGTTGGAATCACCAGTTTATATTCAATGGTTGCTTTAATGATTCTGTGGCAGCATGTTGAAGTTAGCAGACTTGTTAAAGGCTGACCCTTGGACAACTTGGAGTTCCTGCAATGGCTGAAACGTTACTGTGATTCCATCAATGGTGTCATTATGAATGAGTATGCTGCTTGCTCTGAGTAGTTTTGCCATCATTTAAACACTTCAAAATATCAATGTACGGTCCTGTTTGGTTATACTTCACCTTAAACATTTATAAAAGAGGATAGTTTTTCCTATAAACTAAAATTAGTTCATGCATAACTTAACAATCAAATTTCGGAGAAGCTACTGTAATGTTAGAGAATTTTTACAAATTACCTTGTATATAAACTATTTTCAGTTTATTAAACAAACTTATTTCGTTCTTTTGAGTGTAAGGGCCTAAAATTTCAGGTCAAGTGGAGCAGGCCAACAGCGGGGGAGCTCCAATGCGTTTTTGTAACTCACATTATTGATTCTTCTGAAACTCCCCTGCTGGTATTTATTTCATCTGTGTTTCACAATCTGAGTCAACTGATTTTTTTTGATCTTATCATAGCTTAAACGAAGGTAAAAACACAATTTTATTGAAGAAATGGTTATCGATCTATGGATACAAGGCAGATCTCTGTATATAGTGGAAGTGAGTTTTAAGCTTAATTCAACCCCACAAAATCGACTTGTAAGGTGAGGTTTGCACTTCACTTATATAATATGAAATGACCTTATTTTTAGTTGATGTAGACTTCCAACATATAGAGACATATATGGATAAACAGAAAATTAATTTATCATTTTGTCTTACTGCTGTGACTGCTCCAATGCCCCCAGAAGCTAAAGAACGGATACTTGACATGTTCAGCTTGGATAAAAGATTGTGAAGATTACTGAAGTCAAGGGGCTTGGTTATGATGTTCGCGAGTTGATTGGTAGATCAAGGTAGAAGAAGTAAAAGCGTATGTTGAAGTTTCTTGCAAAGAATGTGGTTGTCAATTGCAATATATTTAGCTTGCTCATAAAAGGTAAAATTGATGGTTATGTGTTGAGCATATTGATTGTCACAATAGAGTTATTTCAATAAAAGGAAGTTGCAGACTTGCAGTTCTTGAAGAATGTAAGCGAGCTACTGAATTTCTTAGGTGGTAGAACTAGGGTGCAGTATTCAACATTAGAGGAGAATATCGAGATAGTGATTCGCTTCTTTGAATGCCAAGATATTAAAGATTCCCCAATGAAAATATCTTGTGGTGGATCTCTTAGTATCCACACAACCTGTTCAATCAGAATTTGAAAAAGTTGAGTTGCAGTTTAAAATATGAGGAATAAAAGAAGAATGAGTTGCAGTAGCTTTAATTTAGCCAGGTATCCGAACAACAGTTTGATAATGAGAAGTGGTTGGACAAAATAATTGGGATCTGGTTTTTGATTAGTAAGATAAAAAAAAAGTCTACCTGTGAGATGTTTATAAGCAGCCTGATCATCCAGCGGTTGTCCATCATTCTTGTGAATCATGTAAGAGTTTTGGAAGGTTTGGCATCAGAATTCTTGCGTTCTTGTTGTGATATCATAGCAGAAGCCTTGTTTATGAGGGGAAGAGAATCAAGAAGAGGAATTTGGCCCTTAACAAGATTGAAACTATTAAGCCCTTTCAAGAAGCATGTAACATTATCTTTATATGTTTCATATTTTTTATCAGATTGCAAGAATATGAAGAATTACATTTGTTGGCAATGTTGGTATTAAAGATTCAAGTTCTTCCCATAAAGAACTCAGCATTGTGAAGAAAGTTGAAGCAGTTGGATCAACTTGTCTAAATGAACTTCTTGAAGAATGTCAAATATGTGAAAGTTATTTACCTTTGCAAGATCAATCTTCAAGATCCAACCAAAAAGTTTGTCATTAATGTATACTGCGCTTTGTGCAATACATGTCATCAACTACTTTTAATCCAGATGTTTGTAACAAGAAGCTTTTGTGTGCTGATGATCCAAAGGAATCAGCATTAGAAGAAGCTCTAGATTACCTTTATCAAACTTTCAATGCCGTGGAAGCTGCGGCTGAAGCTGAAATTGAAGCATGATCACACCCGAAACCAGTTCCAGGCTGGTATATACATGATATTTGTCAGCACTTCTTGAATCAAACTCGATGATGTTTATCATTACTGAGAGCGGTGTGTGGTGCCTCAATTTTTTTGTTAGTGGCTGGATGGATAATCAAATGGTACAACAATGACTTATCTTTCCATCAAATAAGAGTTAAATCTAATAATTCCTTTTCATTTATATTATATCTATCTAGTAACATTCTTTGGAAAATGGAAGTGGTAATGCAATAATAGCCACTTTTTTGCAGGTATTTGATATTGATTGGGTTAAATTTTTTGAAAAAAATTATTGGAGAGACACACCACTAATAAAACAGAAGTTGTTTACTGTCAATCATCATAAGATCATGTTTTTTACATAGAAATGATATTATACTTTGCATTATTGGACAATAATGGGTTTTGAGAATATTCAGACCAAAATACACCTAATAAAAAAATAAAGCATTAGATTAAATGAACTTTTATCTATATGTCTAATAAATATTTCTCTTTTCACATTCAATATTGGTGATAATTAAATTCATATATGTAGTTAAAATGATTTCTAATAGTTCCGCTTATTAATATTTATAATGTAATAATAATAGTTGTTCATTTCCTAAGATAAAACACACAAAATATATAAAATAAGACTTTATTGTAATAATTAAAACACTCTTAAATTTAGAATTTTTTTTTCTTCAATTTTCAGTATTATTCATCTATTATACCTTCAAAAATACAGAAATTTACACTAATTTTGATATTTTAAAATATATTAAAAAATTTATATATATAATGAATTAAAAATGTAAAATTGCGGAAAAAAAAAATCTTAATTAGATTCACCCCTAACATACACTACGTCCAGACAATAAAATGTGTACCACATACATATATTTGTGAATAAAATGTGTTTTGGTTAAAGATAGTGTTTTTAAGCTATAAGTATTTAAAGTATTTTTTGTTCTATTGCTTTAGTAGAGAGTTATCTATGATTGTAGAAACTAACTTGAGCAAAGTCAGATCGGATTAGATTTGGATTCCACATGACCAATTTAGTACAATCTAAATCTAACATTTTAAAGTTCATATCCGACCTATAGATTTTTCGGACTAATTAGATTGAATTAGGATTTCAGATTAATTTTACTTATTCAATACCAACCCTATTCCAAATTTATCGTAACTAGTATTTTATTTTTTTAGATTCCTCCTGTTGAAGTTTTTTTGTTCACGTCTAGTAGAAAGAGATACTAATCACGACTCCAGAGCTTTACTTTGTCTAATATTGTCTAAAATGAGATTTTCAATACATCTGAAAACCACATCAACCCCATTTTCGTTACTCCATTTGTTTACGCCTGGCATAAATATTTTAGTCTTAGTTTTTACTTCAAGTCAGGCTAATTGATGACTATAACTAGATTTACAAAAAGATGTTTTAGCAATGAGACCTCTAGTGGCATTAACATTGGTGTGGTTTTGTTCGGAATATAACAAAAGGAAAAAAATCAACGAATTTCTGCTGTTGAACTAACATTACATATACCATGGGTGTCATAGCCATTATACAAAGCATAGACGACTAATCCCAAGCTAGCTACAGGATAATAATAACTCGGTAAAGGGTTGAAAAAAAAGGTTAAAAGTATTCCCACAGAGAGGGTAAAACAAAAATATAAATAACATGTACATCCACGAAAGACAGAAATTACATGATTGCGCTTAATAAGTCTCATCATACGCTGTATAATAACCGCCACCCCTTCTGGATTTATCAGCCTGCAAAGCCATGACACCGTTAGCACAAGTGGGACACAAAAACAAAGCATAATTACTGAACAACTGGGTTCTATAGATGGAAATACCCTATTGATCAGATTCTCAAATGCATCAGTTCCATTCTCTTGGATGTACTTCTCTGCAGCAGTTAGAATGTCATCTCGCTTACCAAAGGTGTCCTTTTTCCTTGGAACGTACCAGATGTTAATGGTTTGAGGATTCACATATATAGGTCTCACGTAATGCTCATATACATAAGCAGCACCGCTAAAGTAAGGAAGGACCAACCAGCATGTTGCAATTAGCTTTGCATAAGGCCATATCGGAATCCTGAAATACATAGTTGTGAAAATTCAGCCACATGTTAAAGAAATTACCCTTGTAAATATATTTGTCACAACTTACTAATACAAAAAAGCTTGATATAACACAGAAAATACATTACAGCAATTCAACATTCTCTGGTTACACTATGAAGAATATTCTCAGTGAAGCCTTTTGTAGTGCCTTCCATAATAGCTCTTGCATTCATGCTTATGTACTAATATGTAATTAATAATTTAGCAGCTTCTTTTTCTTGATTTCTCTTAGCATAAATTACATCCTAATTAATCATCAAAAAGACTAAGATTTCATGAATATCCCCAAATTGACAGGAGGCCAAAGTCAGCCTTACCCCCCTAAAAACTAGTGGCATAAATTAACTAACAACAATTTCTCTAGAAAACCCAACAAACTTATCACCGCATTTACATAGTACTCAACAACCTTCAAGAACAATTAACCCAAACAAGAAAAATGATAAAAGAGATAAAAAAAAAATGGTGGCATACCATTCAAGGAGTTTTGCAAATGTAAGTTCAAAGAGGGTGATTAAGGAATAGAGAACCCAGTAAGTGAGCCATTGCTGATCATCAATAGGAGACTTGGTCTCAATTGCCCTAATCGAAGCATATCTGCATCATAATACAAAAACCCACGCCAATCAGAAATCACTCTATCATTCTCAAACAACATTCTGACCTAACATTTCGATGGAATAAATGCAAACGAAACATTTAACAAAAACAAAATCCTAAGTGTAAAGAAAAGAGGAGATTTGAGATTGCACTTACAGAGGATAAACAAGACTAACCACAGGCCTGCAATAGAAACAAAAAATAGACAATGTAATATATCATCAGTCTAAAAGAAAAGAAAACGCAAATTAGAGAGAGAAAAAAAGAAGAGAAACATACCCAGCAAGGACATCGAAATTTTTGAGAAGAACCTTGAGGAAATTACCAGCCCCAGATCCCATTCTGATGTATAGAGTAATTGCTTCTCTTAAGGGCTTAACTTTTTTGAGGGGGCTTCTTCTGTCACTTCTCTATTCTCACTCGCAACGGAAAGAGGAAAAAGAAAAAGAGTGTGTGAAGTGCTGTGTGCGCAATTTAGCACTGTGTGTTGCGTGTGAGAGAAAAAATTCAGAAAGATGAAGAAAAAGCAGGAGCTAGCGGTGGTGAAAGTAACGAGAAAAGAGAATAATTGAACAGAGTGGAATTGCGGTGGGAAGTTTGTTTTTTGTGTATCCGATACTACGATAACACTATCTGCATCTCACCGTATATTACGCCCTAGATTTCATCCGTGGTTGGGATCGATTGTGGAACACCGTGGTCCTCTGGCAGTGAAGTTTTCTCCCGTCACGATTTAATTAGCTGGGTTGGTTCACCAAATAAACGTTATTTACCTAGGCGCTAACTAACCCTTAATTATATAATAAATAAATCACTAATTTTTTAATGTAATTTAGTATTGATATATTTATTCATTTTCCAGAGAAACAGGTGTAATACTCTTAAATATTTATTTCTGAAACTGTTTAAAAATTTAAACTTACGAAGTCAAATTGAAGGTGAAGCAAAAGAATCTTGGTTTCCGTGGGTATCACGAAATTGCCGCCACCGACATTGTCCTAACTAAACTACCAACCTCTTTTTATTTTCTTTTGTTTTCTTAAAACATTACTTTACAGTATGCTTAATGTAAGGGCTTTATCCTTTGTGCTTCTTTTTTTCTAGAATAACTTCACTTTATTTGTGTGATCAAAAAATAACTTCCTCTACTCTGTATTAATATCTATTTAAAGGATTTTAGTTTTATATTATGTAAGAGGGATTATATTATATTTATAAAGATTAAAAAAGATAATTAAGTGTACACTCAACTATTAATTCGACTGATAGTATTAGAATGTTGTGAAAGAAAGAATAAAATATTTCATTAACGGAATTAGTTATTATTAATCATATATAAATTTCTTAAGTGGATTTTGTTACTACATATTAAAAGTTTATTACTTTTGTTTACTATTAAATATATACATTATACGGAGAGACCAACAAATAAATTTACATTCAAAATTACCTATCATATGTAATAATTGATAGACAATCTTCTCTTTCTTTATATATTTCATTCACCATAACAGGACTTATATTACAAAATTTTATGATGAACCTATATTTCAAATGGGTATTTGTGTGTGAGATGTATTAATGTTCGATATTTTAAGATATTTTATTGATACTTAACAATAAAGTATCTAATTATGACAATGTTTAATAGATATGATTTTAATTTAGATTCACACAATAACAATTATATAATACCATACTTTTAAGAATTTCTATATACTTCTCAATATACATATATAACATATTGTATCATATTATTTTCAAAATAAACATATTGACAATCATATACGTGTCGTATCTAATACATGTATCATATCCGGGCTAGTGCGGGTTACGAATTTTTGTGGGTCAGCAGACTCAATATCCTAGTTCGTGCTTTTTTAGGCGGGCTTGTGGACTGGCCTGTCTGGCCAAGCCCATATTACCACCCCTAGTTGGAATGAAGTATTGATAGAAGCTTTCAATGTTTGTTCTTCAGCTTATAACTGTTTAATTTGTTATTTAGATAATGATACTAAATTTTGACAATTTTTTCTTACAATCTGAGGTGACATCTTCAAAGTGATTTTGAAATATAAATAAATGAAAAAATGAAAAAATTAAAAGTCATTTAAAAGATGTCACCTTAAATTGTAACCTTAAATTGTAAGATAAAGTTAACAAAATTTAGTTATTAAAAAACCATTTTCCTTATTATTTTTACACCAATAATGAACTTTTGTGAAAGAGCATCTATTCCTTCTTATTCTTTTAAAGCACACAACAAATTAAATTTTGATGTTAAAGATCAAAGTATCTTTTTAACAACATTTATTTCTTCAATTATGTCACCATATGTGAGAATCCTAATTACAAATGTCATCATACATATACATTAATTATCCATACTTATCTGAATTATTTCAAACTCACCACGAAGTTAATGATGTTGTCTAGTCTTTATAGACCCTTGATGCTTCTTGATTTGAACCCAAGTTTTTTTAATCAACAAATATATATAATTATAGAGTTTTTTTTATTGTGCTACCCTATTAAAAAACATTTATCTATTATAAATATCATAAAATCAAATATAACAAAATTGCAGGTCCCAAAATACACCGATGGCTCAGAACAAATAGTTCTTGGGTTTAAATTTTTTAAGCTTTAGTGCATCAAACTTCTTTTTGTTATGAGCACTTCATTGTTTTCAAGTATACCATGTTTAATTACCTATCAATACTTTTGAGTCTAAAAAAAAATAATCAACATGCCTTGAAAAAACTAAATTAATTCAAAATTTTAAAATAAATTAATTTTAAAATTTTCTGAAAATTAAAAAATCAAAAACATATTTAATCTTAATTTTTTTTGTCCAAATTCTGGGTCACCGTCTCAATGGTCACACTGATCATAAAACAAAGGATTCGTCGGCTCCACAAATGATGTTTAATTTTTCATTATCAGTTGCCACTGCAAAGAAGTCTAAAAAAGAACATTACTCATGATGCCTAGAATTTTTTTTTCCTATATTTCACTCATAATGATATGACCTCTTAAATAGGAATATTCTAAAACCGTAAACATTTTAAGAAGTTAATAATTTTGTCAGCTAAAATACTTAAGAAATAAAAGATAAGAAAAAACACAAGACTCCAATGTTCATTCCAGTAAATTTAGTAATCTCTTAATTATGATATTATTAATACCGACTCAATTTATTAAATTTAATAAACTATTATTCTAACAATAATATGTATAGTAATTACTATCCCTTTTCTTTATTTTGTTATTTATGATTTAATAAAACCAATAAAATGTTAATTAACTTCAATAAATTTTCACTAAAATGATTTAATATAATTTTTTATCATCTCTAATGATGGATGACTTTAATTTCTAACAACGTATTTGGATCTAGGAATGAATATGAGGGAGAGTGAATAGACAAATTTAAAAATATGGAAAGTTGATTATGATGTTATTTAGACTAAGAGATAAGAGATTTAAAGCAGTGGATAAAAGATTTTAAAGAAAAAATTTGTAAAAATATGTGAATGATGCAATTGATATAATAGATTAAATATGTTTTTAAAATTAGTTTCTATTAATATATTATAAATATTTATTGTATTAGAATAAAAAGATATTTTATGAAGTTTAATTAATTATATTTATTAGAATAAAAGAAGTATTTTATTGTATTTTTTTATATTATATTATTTTTTATAGAAATAATATATATAATAAAAGATATAAAATATTATTAAATATTTTTCATTCTAATATATATAATATATATCGCAAATTTTTGCAGTTATGCGAAGAAAGTTTAAAAAAATATTGACTTCGTTCTTCGTGAAAAGATGCATTGATTGTTTAACTTGATCTACAAATTCTTACTTCCTAAAAATCTCTCGTTGGAATCAAACATTACGTAAAAGTTTAGTTTAATTCATTCCAATTCAAGTCGTTTCCCTCTATCTTCTGATCTCAAATTAAATTCTATCATTTTTGTTATAGTGTTACTTATCATTCATATTATCCCTTTAAAATTGATGTAAAGTAAGTTGGACTTGATGAGTCAGTCTACCAAAACGAAATAAATATTTTTAATCCGCTAATCTGTTTTGGTCCGGTCCGTCTAATTTGCCAACATGAGCGACAAAGAGTGGACTTTTTTTTATAAAATTTTTATTTAAAAACAAGTTAAAAGATCAACTTTTTTATATTATACTTTTTGTAAAGATATAAATATACATTACTATTATAATTTAAATCATTAATCTTATAAACTAAGTTTCAATTATTAATTACAATGAAGTAATTTAACATGTAAATGTAATAATTATTTTAATTAATCTAATTAAAAATATTAATTGATCAATTAAAAGCTTAAAAAATATTTATATAAATAAATATGCTTTAAATATTCATTTATAAGTATATATAAAGACAAAAATTATAAATACAAATTTAAAATTTTTTGAAAATTAAAAATTAAAAATGATTTAAGAAAAAAGTAGTGGGCTAGCCTGTCCTGTGATAGGGCAGGTTACATTTTCTGGCCCATTTATGGTAATAGGTCAACCCAATGATATCCTCTTTGGCGGGTTAAGGACAGGCGAACAAAAATGAACCGGACTATCCTGTCTCGTTACTCCTATTATGTACTAAAATGCAATTTTTAATTGAATTACTATGTGGTTATCACAAATAATTTGTAATGTCCTTTTACATCCAAGTTATAGTCATGTGGTATGTTTATTGATTCCTCCGTTGTTTTATACGATTGGTCCGAACATTCAAACTTAGGAGCCTATAGTATGATATTCTCTACTGCTTTTTCTTTCAAGTTAAATTTATTGTCTTTTGTTAAAATTGTAATGCACATACTCTTTTTACTCGCACTTACACAAAAGCTCTTAGTTTTTCAAAGTATACCTCAATCAAATATTATATCATTCACAAAAAGCATGCACTTAGGGGTAACATTTTGTGTGTCATTGATATGCAAATTATATGCAAATTGGTAAGTCCTTCGTAAGCACCATGAGTGAACTCTTATATTATTAAATGTTTAGTTTAAGGATGTAAACCTGAATTCGGTCTTTGCTTCATTCATTGAATATATTGTTATGGGCGGAAGAAAATAATAATTTTGGCATGTTATGGGCGGAAGAAAAAGTTTCTTAAAAAAAATGTGTGAAGAAAACATTGCATCCGAGAATAGACGACTCATTCATCAGACGTGGTCCCGAGGAAAAGCACCCAAAAACGTACGTTTCTACAAGTAACCAGTGGCTTTCAGCCACAAGAAAACAAAGCAAACGAGTGAGATAGTAGTTGATAATTGAATATATATAATTTATACATGAAATCTCCACAGAGGCATTGCTACCAAGAAAGCTAGTTGCATGTTAAACCAATGCCGAAACTATACAAATTAAATTGAAGTTTGGTTACTATCCAAGCAGCTGTGATGGCCATGAATCTGCAGCTGTGGGATACCTTGCATGCGGTTTACTGATAACAGAACTAGAATTTGGAGCTACTTCGTTAACATTAGGAGCTGGAAACGAAGCTTGAAGATCGGGACGAAAAGGGACAAGCAAAACTGCAGATCCTTGCTGCAAGTTAGGTTCCATAGTATGCAATTGGAGACTCTGTCCTGGAAAATTTGACTGCTCCAGTGGCTCAAGTTCCAAATTAGGAGGTACATTCAGGTCAGGTTTAGATTGAGCAACTCTTGCCTGTATCTCTCCTTGAAGTTTCTCAATTTGAGTTTCTAGGCTACAATTCTCCTCCTTCAGCTCATTTTTCTCCATGGTCACCTGCCCAAGGAACGCAATCATGTGAAATCAAAAGAGAAACAAGGCTACAGTGTGACACTACATAAACTTATCAATTTTAAAAATATGATGAAATGGTAATTTGCTCAAGGATCTGGCCGAAGTATTAAGTAAATACAAAGTGTTTCCAGTCATCCACATGTTATTTAACACTCTCAAAAGGGTAAAAATGAAGGAGGAAAAAGAGAGTCCATCTTACATAATGCGATTCAGACAACAGTGTGACATTCTCTTTCTTGAGGGACTCGATCTGAGAGAGTAAGTCTTTTAGCAACCTAGCCGCTTCACACAATATAGAAGCCTTTCCATTGTTCTCATTCACATCTATCCTCACAAAAAAAAAATACCAAGAAAAGGAAGACAAAAAACACTTAAAATCATGTTGAGTAATAAGAAACCAAGGATGTAAAGTCTGAACATATTCAAGATACAGGATAGTGGCACAAGAGGTTACCAAGTGCATTGGCAAGATCAAGAAAGAGTTCATTCAAATGTTCACGTTTCATTTTCTCCCTTTCAGCCTTGTGAATTTTCTTGGGAACTTTCCCTTGGTTCATTTTACCAGAAGAAGACCTGAAGCAAATCAAGTTTACAAGAACTGAATCCAGATGAAGAACCTGTAATTCCACATAAAACTACTCATGCAAGAGATGAACTTGTAATTTCACATAGAATAGTGTCATGCAAGAGAAGTGAAAAAGTAGTGATATTAGTCCTGTTCTTTTACACTTCTCAATATGTAATTATTAGAGAAGAAAATTAAGAAAGTAAAATAAATTAAGTTTCTCACAGATATTAAAATTAGTTTAAATATTAATCAAAAACAATTTTTTGGAAAAACTGGGTGAAGAACTTCTATAAATTAGCTATTTTAAAATTTAATTTAAAATTTTAGAAGAAAATTTTATCAATAGTTCTGGTCAAATCTTTTGTCCTAACAAGTACAGCCAGACAAATTAACTAATAGCTTTCCTCCACAGAATTACAATTATATTTGCATCAAATCAATAGATCAAATGTTTCAGACAATTTCAGTAAATTTGTCCACATGAATTTGAACCAAAGAAGTACAAAAGGAATTGCCACTGTGAGAAAAAACTACCAGCCCTTGTCACATTCTTTAAAAATGAGAGACAACATGAGCATATCGATCTTATTCTTGCAGTTGTCCCAATGAAATGACATATCACCATTAAAACATGAGAATAGCTGACCTGCTTTTTGATGTCTCAACAACAGCAGGAGCCACACCTTCTGATCCCATGTGAACAAAGCCTTCCAGCACCAAAATTCTAAAATTTCCCAAACAGGAAACAACAAAACTACTTCAATACTGACTGCACTTACTCCTCTTATAAAAAGTAAGGACTAGTAAATTGAACACCCCAAGAAATATTTAATTTTCTTTTTTGAGTCGGATACCAAAGAAAAATCCATGTTTCTTGATACAATCAATTCCCTCCCAAGCAATCCAATCAGATAGAGATATGGAGAAAAGAAGTTGAATTCCCAATTTTAATTCTCACAATTCTTAGCAGCCAAACAGAGCATCAATAAATTCAGAGGATAATAAAAGGGGATAACTGAATAAAACAAAGAAAACAGAAAAATTGCATAATCGCATAAGAGAAAGAGGTTTTGCTTACTAACCGCTAAGGAGACTGAACAGAAATAGAATTGGAACAGTGAAATTGAAGGATGGAGTTTGGAGTAAAAATAAGAGAGTTAGAAAATGAGAATTAGGGCAGAAGAAAGAGGAAAGAGGATTGGGTTGTCGCGATGGCGTGTGGCGGGATAGCACCTGTCACACGAAGGCGCGTGGCCAGGTCAAGTTCATTCAGTGCAATCAGCAATCACCGATGAGTTCGCCACGTGATTTTCTTTTAAACATTTTTTATTTACACAAACTTAAATTCATACTCCCGTAAGTTTTCTTAATTTTTTCTCCATATATATATATATATATATATATATATATATATATATATATATATTACTATATTCACCTTTCTCTGTTTTGGATAGATTGTTTGAGTGAGAATGTGTAACAAAGAAAATAAAATAAAATAAAATAAAAGAGATAATTTAAATAAACTAAAAGAAAACAAACATCATTAAAAAATAATATATTTATATAATGCATAAATTATAATAATAATTATTATTTTTATTTTTATTTTTATTTATTTTAATAAAAATTACATACAAATTAATTAAGGTATATATATATATATATATTTTAAATTGTATGACTTAATTGTTAAAAATGTTAAGATAATAGATCAAATTAAGTTGTTTCTTCATGAGATCGTGCGGAAAATGTAGAACGCGTATGGATAATTTTTTCTTTTACATCATTACAATTACTAGTAGCACCCCTGTGACTTTTAAAATACCCATGCATCCCAAGAAAAATAAAAAATAAAACAAACGCTCTCACATGATCTTTGACAAAAAGAAGAATAAATAGTGACAATGCATGAACTCAGGGATAATGTGGTGGACTTCAATGGTGACTATATGGTGTGATGGAGACATGTAAACCAGAAAACCATAAACAAAGTGAAAGTGAAAGCAGAAAGAGTTAGAATTAGGGTAAAATTATAACTTCAAGGATATTTTGATCATTTTGCTTTTTACTGTGGGACGCAGGTAGCAATCACAGGGTGTAGGAAGAAAAGCTTCTTTCGGTTTTGAAGAGATCTTAGGCTCAAAAAAGAACTCCAAATCCTGATAGCACAGAGACACCAAAGCCCTTCTAATTATTTTCATTTTGAACACATATACTTTTAATTGTTATAAAAAAAAATGCAGTTTTAAGTTTTTAGGGACAGTTCTCGAATTTATCCTACTATTGAAAATAAGGAAAATATTTTTTAACTATTAAATATTTTTATATTATTAAATTTCGACAAATTTCTCTTATAATTTTATATATTATTTTTTAAATAAATTTTTTTATTCTTAATATTTTAAAATTATTTAAAAATAACATTTTATGATAAAAAAAGTTATCAAAATTTATTACTCAAAATATTATTATCCTAAAAATAAAATATTAGTCTTGGAGAAGTGTGCAAAAGACATATTAAGAAGTTTTGGCGCGTGGCCTCCACAAGGATGCATCAGATGGAACCAAAGCTAAAGGATTTTCCCAACGCGTGTGCCAACCAACTTCCCATGGGAACCACGGGGACCATGTTTGCCATGTCAATTATTTTCCAACTCAGCTTCTTATTTTTCTCATATATTACACTTTTTAATTTCTTCCATACCTAAAAAAGAATGAAAATACCCCACATAAAGTGTCTAGTATGTGAAAATAGTAAAATTTGTCATACCTAAATTATAATTTTTTCCTATAATAGAAAAATGTTGAAATAATCATATTTGTTGTTAAAAATGACCATATTTTAATTTACTCTTAAATATTTTTAAATTGAACTTAAAATATAAAATATTGATTAACTTATATATAAATATATATTCATTAATTTTTAAATCTCTTGTATAGAAGAATGTTTGAGAAAAAGTTATTTATATATAAAATTATCATAATGTTTTTTAATGATTATTGATATAAAAAAAACTGTTGACAAAAAGAAAAGCCAATATGACAATTTTATAATAACGATATTTCATCAGTAATCACCACCAATGATTATGTGTATAGTTGTTATCATTTAAATCTTTTTATGAAGATTATTAAAAGAATTGTTTGTGTAAGTCTTACCTTCAATATTTATTTGCTTGTGTCATTGGTAGCATTATATACATACACTTTTGTGTTTGTAATTCTCCATGTGTTATTAGTGTCTCCTCCAGTCTCCACCTCCATTGGTTTATGTTTCATTTAGTGTGTGACATAATTGTTTCTGTCTTTCTTAGTGTTTTTTTTTTTTGCTTTGGATCCACATTGTAACATTCAAGATAGTTATTTGTATTTATTATTTCATCATTAATTTGTTGAACTAATTAATAAGTGTCATTGAATTATATATTTGTTTAGAATGTGTTGCTTATAGATATTAATTGATTATATTAAATAAAAAAGCTTATAAGGTGATTGGATTGAATTGAAACTTGCATTTATAAATTTAAAACTTGATTTGTTGTATATATTTAAATGTAACTTGTAGATTTCAATTAATTTGAAATAGATTGAGTAATTCAAATTAAATTCACAATCATTAAAATGTATATTAGAAAAATTCATGAAAATGTAATGATGTTATAAGAGATTAGTTAGATTTGTTATTGAAGTAAAATGTGATATCTAATAGGAGAATGCTAACTAATACCATCTAGGTTAAGGCATAATTAACTATCATTAATTTCATCATTTTTACATTGAAAATTGAATAATTAACTCAATTAATTAAAATAATATAAATTTATATAACAAATTTTATAAAAACAAAAATACACTACTAGTAAATCTCGTATTACATGAAATTTTACTTGCAAATTTGTTAAAAAAATTTGCAAGAAAATATTTTTTTCTGTTATTTTTTCTAAGAATTTTAATTAACAGATAATTCATTTGTGGATAATCATTTCCTACAAAATTATAAAATTTGTAAGTATTTCTGAAACGTATTTTATACATTATATTTTGCAAGAAAATTGATAACAATTTCTTGCAATTTTATTTTCACAACAAAATTTGTAAGTATTATCTACGAAAAAAATTTAAAACAAAATTAACAAGAAGTATGATTGTTTTTAGTAGTGATATCTTTTAGAAATTTCCAAACAATATCTCTCCATTCAATGAAGTCTCACATTCATATTTAATTAATTTTTTTGGTAAACTTTTTAACGGTTAACATTATTTTTTTATTGGTTTTTATGTTAATTAAAACTTGTTTTTACGTATAACTATATTTTATTTTTTAGCAACATTAAAATATAATTATTTAATTAATTAGATTTGGATTAATTCAACATACAAAAGTAGTTATTATAAACTAGGAGTGAAAAATAAACTTAGTTTTGTCCAATGCAATGTTAGTGATGATAAAGGAAAAATTAAGTGTCCTAACATGAATTATTTTAAAGAAAAATACTCCACACTATCGAAATTAAGGAGCACGTTGATGTGATAAACATTGGTAAAATCTTAATGCAAGTAATATTACTTGCAATAAAATAAATAAAATTTTAATATAATTAGGTTATAAATTAGAGAAAGGAGAGAGATAAAGAGAAGAATAGGAAGAAATCATAAAGAGAAGAATAGGAAGAAATCATAGTTATATTTAAACACTCTTAGTCCAATATATCTTGTTAAGTTGTTAAGGTAAGGAAAAGAGACATTTGAAATTATATTCATTTTATATTTCATTATAGAACATAGTTGTTAAGGTTAGAGTTGTCAAAATGGGTTGGAATCCGCGAGCCAACTCGGCTCACCACGAGTTTGGATCGGGTTGGGTTGAAATTTTTTTACAAATTTTAATACGGGTTGATTTTTTACCCAGCTCATTTAGAACCCGATTCATCCGGGTTGAACCCGTGGTGAGCCGGGTTGGCTCACCAACTCGCAGATAAAAGTGTCACACAAGTGTTTTTTTATTAAGTTGGGCTTTACATTTGGTCATGTTAGGTTTTTTTTTTTTTGCCAACACATGAACAATTTGTATTTTTTTTTATTTTGTTTCATATTTGGATTGTATTAAAGTTTATTTAGATTTTAATTAGAATTATAATTTAGTTTTGATTTAAAAATAAATAAAAAAATTATATATTTTTTAATTAAGTGAACTCGTGAGTCAACCTGTTTAACCCGCCAACCCGTAGTGGGTCAGGCCGAGTTCGAATTTTTTTGGCTCGCTAGAAGGTGAGCTAGGTTAGGTTGGCTCACTAAATCATTAACCCGTGGTGGATCCGGGTCAAGTTGGCTTACCCGTTTTGATAGTTCTAATTAAGGTAAGCGAGGTGTCCTATAATTTCATTATATTTAATTATTTATTCATATTTATGCTCAGTGAGGTCTGTTATCATCCTTTTTATTTTTATTTATATTATTTATACATTAATCCTATTTATATTATTTATCTATAATTATGTATCGATCTTCTTTAACTATTTATATTTTTTGATTTTTAATATTTATTATTTGTTTTGACGAATAAATATGAAAAGATTAGTCTTATTTTTTTAAATAATAATTTTATAATAAATAAAAAATTGATGACATTAGTTGGAGGCATAACCTTGAATATTTAAATGAGTAAGTTACTTAAGATGAAACATTTTTGTATTATTTTGTTATTAATCATGATGAAACTCATTTATCCCAACTAGCCAAATTATATTCAAATTTTTCTAATGTAAAATAAAATGGAAAATTTTTGATTGAAATGTCTTGATAAGAAATTATGTTATATGAATTTTGTTCTCACTTTCATATTTCATTATTTGTGTACGAATTGTTTTTTTGAAAATATCAATTTAAATACATGGAATCGCCAAATTACCTAGACTTGTTTTATGTTGCGACTACAACAACCTTTTCGAGAATTAGTTGGATCACGAAAATTGTTCACAATTAAGTTATTTTTTTAGGAATATGTTTTGTTGACTTTAACATTGGTTTCGACTATAGAAGTGTCAATCATTCTAAAAAGACCCATAATAGAGGTGGTAATGTAGGTTTGGTTCGGCGAGTCGGCCTGCCAAAAAAACGCGGGGTGAGTCAAGATATTGAGCCCGCTAGCATGTAAAAGCCTGACCTACAAAGTCTGCAGCCCACGCGGGCTGACCTGCTTGGGTTGATTCGCGTGGGTTGACCCACATAAAAAAAGAGAAACTTGCACTTGTGTATATAATTTACTTTCCTTCTAAACTTTTGCATGAACATTCCAAATTCTTATATGAATGGAAAAGATAAGTATTATGTATTTTTGAATGTCCTAAAATTTGAAAAATACATCATGTACGTCAAAGTATGAATATGAATATGATGACAATGTTGAATTATCAATTTATCATCCAACTTCCTAAAGCCTTTGTTTAATTTTGTGAACTTGTTAAAGTTTTCCAATTTGTTGAACATTAAAAGCTTTACAATAAGAGTTAAAAAAAAGAACGAGTCAACCTAACCTACATTTTACAGGCCAAGTCAGCTCGGCCCACATTTTGTGAGTCATGTGCGGGGTGGGCCTAAATGGGTTGGATCAGCGCACATTACCATCCCTAATACATAGTACATAGTGGTCAATTTTGACATACCTCCCACACTTCATATTAATCCCCTAATTAATATGTTTCCTCCATTTATGTAAAAATAAAGTAGGAGTTTTGAAAAAATATAGGAACTAAATAAGATATGATATTAATATAATACAATTTTAAAATAACCATGTGTTGATGTTGAAAACAACATCAATATAATACAACTTTAAAATAAGAGATGATATTATCCATACAAATGAATGTTAGTAACTAGAAAAATTTGTAATTATAAACTCTAGTGGAATGGAAAGAAGAAACATATAGTATCGTGGTGTAAGCCCAATGCCGATTAGGTCTTTGGGCCAAATGATGCTCAGATTCTAGGTTTTAATCTCGATCAGGTCATATGTATAAGGATGTTAGAGAATATTAGAGGTTTGGCGGTTAAAGACGCATTTAAGCGAGTCAACGAATTTAATAGAAGCAATAAAAGAGTGAAGAGAACTTTAAAGACCCTTAAAGGTTGACATGTTAAAATGTATGGGGTCAGAACTACATAAAGGGTGAAGAAATTATAAAAAATGCATAGCATAGTGAATGCTTTGACTGATTGGATTTAGTACTTTTTGCCTAGAACAAGTACAAATAAAAGAAGAAAAAAAATTATATATATAATTAGTAATGAAAAAAAGAATGAAAATAACTGATATACATAACATACTAAAGGATATATATATACTTGCTAAGGAAAAGAACTATGCGTTATATTATATACATGATATAATGTGATAGAAATAAAAAAAAAATGATAAATATCAGAAGATCAACAGGAAGCCCCAAAGCTGAACAAAGTGGCTTACATGTCTGCATGGTTTTATATTACCTAGTACGGAAAATTACAGGATTAGAACATAGACAGAACTATGTTTTGTAACAAATAAGGATTCTGAAAAGAAGATCACAGATTCTTGCATCCATATATATAACGGATAAGGCTTCTGAGTTGATAAATGGAGAACGTAATATTAAATTAACGTCTTGTAACTTTACAAGGTATTTGTCATTACTTATACAATTTTATTGTAGTGACACACTAACATATTTGAGTATTCAAATGGCGCTTACAAGTTCCTCTACTGGTGCATGTGGGAGGAGTTCTTATGTCAGCATCATTGTTTGTGCCATTGTGGGGATCTCCCAGAGTTGACCTATAGATAAAGCATTTAATTATTAGTCTATGCTGGTGGATGTTGTCTGAAATTCTAACTTTGATATTCATTTGAGTACAATGATTCAAGAATTATAGAAATTGCATATATTTTTATATACTGTTCACTGATACATAGATTCTTAGAAAAAGTGGTTAAGATGCTTAGAACATAAACGAACCAAGTATGACCCTAATGGTCATCAACAACAAAAAATAAGTTCATCAGTAATTACCAAAAGGTGAGGCAAATTGAGCTTTGTTGTAACATCAGTAGACCTATGTAAACAGAATAAATCCTACAAGTAAAATGCTAAAAATATCTTAAACTTTTGTTGTAAGTTAGAACATATAGAAACCTTTGGCCAAAAGTAGGTATTGTTTTATGTTGTTGAAGCTTAATTTTTCTCAGGAAAACATGTCACAATCACACTGCTTTATCTGTGTGCAAGAACTCAGAAAGAAAAAGGGAAGGAAGGGTACGTAACATCAAGGAAAGAAAAGCCACATCTCACATGTGCAACTCATATTCTATAAGACATGTGTAAAGACAAGAGAAAGGAGACAAGACCCGCGAGACCAGTAGATTATTGAAAATAGCCTGCTACAGCAATCTAGGCTTGAAGCACAACGGTATAAATCAAAGTTACCCTTTTCTAATTTCAAGGTGCAGAGTGTGTGTGTGTGTGCATGTTCCCAGCCACAGCTTGCATATAAGATGCTTCATATTCTATCTGCAAAAAGAAGAAGATAATGATGAATGACGGTTTTTTAGTCAGAGGACTTCCAGGGAGAAACGAATACATTGTGTCTTCTGTGGTGGCAGAAATGGGTACAACTTGAATGATGAAATAGTACAGGCCAGAGTTCTAAGCCAGATTACTCATCATCACACTGAAACAAGACCCTTTTGAAGTTTGAAGCGACTCAAAATGTTCAAACATAGAGACCAGTTAAAAAGACCAAATGCTGTTGTCACTAAAAATATGGATGATCACGGATTAAAAATATTTTACAACCTCCCTGTATCATGCAAACCATGCAAAAAGATAAAAACTGAAAAGAAAAACATGTTAAAAGATCTTATGACGATCATCATGCTTTACAAAGGTAAACTGGGGAAAACTCAAAGAAAAAAGATCAAAATGTCTGAGATTTGGAAAGTTGTAGCATATAGTTGATCGATCACCTTATACTGACACTGACACTTTTTCTTATGAAGGGAAAGTATGGAGAAAAAGATACATTTGGTTGTATTACAGCATGCAACAATAGTTAATATCAATCAACCATGAATTAACTGAATATAATCATAGAATAAAACTCTAAAATAAATGACGAAGTAGGTAAATGGACCTGGCTATCAACATCTGCAGAAAAGAAGACGAAGAAAGTACTGTAAGGATAAACTGATCTACCAAGCAATAAATGCATTGTTCTTCGGTACAATGTCATGTTATTCATGAGTGATGAGGCTATATGAACTCACATCATTTAGACCTAATCTCTTTAGGCAATTTGTGCAATAATGTGGTTAAAAATTTCAAAACGGGACCTCTGGCAGGACATATTATGAAAATGACACACATTTGTCTTGCTCGACTCATCAATTGCCCCCTACAATGGATTACCATGATCATGCAACTTACATTTGATAAAGGAAGCAGAAATAAATTAATCAAAGTTGAGGAGCTTTGTTTTACTCAAAAGTGCTGAACTTTATATTGAGTAAGTAGGAGCCAAGGGGACAGAAAATTCTGACATTGACTTGTTTAATTTGCAGACTAATACATCATCCAGAAACCTGCTTGTACTGACTAATAATCATGTTGAGGTAATTATTGTACATGATTGTGTTATTATTCTGAGTGCATCATCAATTGTAGAATTTGAGGCATGAGTTGTTATATGTAGCCCCATCTCCCAATCAATTCAACCCAATTATATGATACTTACACATCATTATTGAATTCCCATTTCCTCCAATATAGCATATTAGGAGTATCATAGACATGCTACGGCCTACACATAATTTTCATTTGTCTTCACAAAATACTGATGCATCTTTAATTTGACAATAGCTGAGATAAAAGTAAGCCTAAAAGTGCACACACTACCGAAGTGGAAAGAGAGACAAACTAGACCCTCATTTGTTTCGCCATTTTAGAGTCCACATGCTAGATGCACCAGGCAACAGCTAGGACAAATCCTCTTCTCATCACAAACATTACATGTGAGGGATGCGACTCACCGTGTTTCGGCAACTGCATTTTTGCATTATTGTACCTCCCAAACTATCACTTGTCACTATACATATATCAAGACGGAGATGGAAACAGACACGTGGCTTTACATTACTGGTCTTCAGGTTAGTTATATAACTAGCTTACAACCTCCTTACTCATTACCATAGCTTTCTTAAACTCAACTGCATAATCACATAACTCTCCACCTAATTTTTATTGTAAATCTAACATCAGCTCACACTTTCAAATCACAAACATTATGAAGAGTATTATATTATGTATTCTTTTTAATACATTAATTAGATTCTCTTTCATTTATGTTTTTTTATTCATTTCCTACGTATATATACTTTACAATAAATGCAGAATGGTTCATTAATATTATTTGAAATGGAAACAAAAATGCTGGAACCGGTTGAAACGAGAGGCGGACAGTAGAGTAAAGAACACACACATGCTTTCGCAGCATTTATCTGCCGACAGCTGTTGCAATTTATTTATGATACTTTGTGATTTTAATATTGGTACCTCAGTTATTTCGAACTTTGAATGGTTTGTTGAGTTTCAATGGGAATCTTGGTCTGTGTTTGGGGTGATGAATATGAGTTATAAACTCTCCTTTTGAAAACAAGGATTGTTTACTGAGATTGAGGAAGCATGATCTACAGTGGGAGTTTGAATTGTAGTTAATAGTGTATGTTCGTAATCGATGTGTGGTAGAGAAGATGTTGATAAAAAGTGGAAACATAAGAAAGAGAAAAAAAGAGTGGAGGTGATGGAAGGTGGTGGGTCTACACCTGTAATTACTTGTGTCGTAACTAGTAACCACCAAGCTGTAGGCTAAACGCCAGTAGGGAAGCACATGGTGCTGCCTGAACATGTATCATATTTCCCTCTGAGAAACCATGCCAAGATTAAGAGATTTTCTGGGCCCAAACGAAGGAATTAGGGATATTATGGGCCAAATATATAGAATCTGTTGCTTCTTAGCAGGTAACTTGGAAGCCACTTTTGTGCCAAAAATCTAGCGAATTTGTTCACGATTTACAGAAATTGGTGGCCTAGCTGCTCTAACTCATGCTACATATTTTTGGGGTATATCATTTACCCAGGGGGACCAATCCTGTGCCTCTTTGTACGATGTCACTTATTAGATTCAGATCCATGTGAGCAACCATGGGTACGACCCTGCTGCTATTTCCCACTCAACATTTCTTAATCATGTCACCATGTCACAAATCAAACGTTTAATTCTCAGACAAAATAACAAATTAAAAAGCCATTTCGATTAAGATGCTTCTTACTTGGCTTATGGATGGAGAAGGAGATAAGGGTGTGTAGCAGAAGCACGTGGGGACACAATAATAGAGAGATACCCGTTTAACTCGAGTATCTCAAATTTGTTTGGAAGCACAACACTGCAACAGCAGGGTATAGAGAGAGGATTCCACACTTTATATCAAAGCAGTGCCACAATTTAGTGTCAATATAATATCATCGCTCAATGCGCTTTTCATACTCTCACTATGTGTTTGAACTATTAGAACAGTGTCAAAATTTGCAATAAAAGGGAATTAAATACATTAATATTTTAATTTTTTGGAAACATGAATATGTTAACGCCTTAAAAATGACAATTTTCATTTTAAGAAAACTAAACAAACCTAATCCTATATTTGTTTTCATGGTTTTTAAGTGGAGTGATGTATATAAATAATACTTGTTTGGCAAGAAAATGAAATAGAGAACACTTGCAATTATATGCCTGATTACCAAAATTGATTTAAATACTTCCATATCAAATTTGACTAAACTTTATTTTTATAAAAATATTATCTCAAATTAATTAAATCAATCAATGAGTTGGTGAGGTCGAGTCTATCATATCCAGAAACTTAAATGTTTTAAATTAAATATTAAAATATAAATAATTGCATAATATATAATAATTAAAACAAGGAAGTGTCATGTTATATTTATAAGATTTGCATGTACAGAAGTAAAGAGCAACAATTAGTTGACACTAGATGGGGAAATAGATCAGTTAGGCTTGGTTAAACCTGTTTACATTTGACTTTGTCGAAAAGTTTTAGAAGGTCTATGTTTTATCTATTTTTTTTATGTATATTTTAAAGATCTAGTTTGTATAAAAATCTTATCTATCAGTCTATTTCAATTTTTTTTTTCACAAAGGTCTTTAAAAAATTTGTAAATTGATCATTTTATTGACCTAAATAGAACTTTGGTAGTAGTTTTCTTACATTAATATCACATGTATTATACTATATATATGTGTTTGTTTTTAAATTATTTCCTAAAGTCTTAGCCAATACGTTTACCTGGTGGAGGCAGGAAGGGGTGCAACGAAGGGTTACTCTCTTTGAGTAGGGAGAAACAAGTGGAAGTGAGGGATGAAAGAGACGAGGAAAAAAAACATAGAAATTAGTGGTATTGCCATTTATGTTTTGACTATGCTGATACCATAAAATAATATAATATAACAGTAATTATAGTTAATTATATGCCTGCAACTTTCGTTCTTCCCGTAAAATGACTGTGAACTTATCCGTTCTTCCCGTAAAATGACTGTGAACTTATCCGATGCAATTTAACAGCAGAAACTTTGAAGCTGTAAGTGCATGGTGTCTGGACTGAAAGAAACAGCGATCTTTCATCTATTCCTTAAATCAAGACATTAGTTACGGTGCACCAAACAGCACGCATCAGAATCTAGAAATAAAAATATTATGAATTATGTTTTATATGCAGAATATATATATATATATATATATATATATATATATATATATATATATATATATATATATATATATATAAAAAAAAATACATGTGAG
>Ga0214545_1002149_pt1 | contig 37933 bp, 28 predicted proteins | sample CNSS4metaG_FD_160064 | JGI IMG/M metagenome (GOLD analysis project Ga0214545, IMG submission 160064) | Root nodule microbial communities from cowpea collected in UCLA plant growth center, Los Angeles, California, USA - CNSS4 | ecosystem: Host-associated > Plants > Roots > Nodule | place: USA...
CCGCCGTTCATCTTAACGGGACACGCTTACCTGGAACTCTTTGCCAGGAAGACTTTCGATACAGGGACCTTACTGCACTCGTCTGAACCGATTTTAACCATCGGCTCTGATACCACTTGTTAGGTTTTACAAGGGGGCTTCACTGGGGAGATACAACACCAATGAGACCTGAGCCTAACCACATAAGATACTGACACCACTCTCAACCCAAAACCTTAAGGCAATGGGTTTATGGGCCTTGATCCTTATATGGTGCTCTACTTTCTCATTTCTGGTCAATGTGAGACTTAGACTCACACTTGGATTCCTAACAGCCTTCAATCTCCCCAAACAGGTGATGATCCCAAGAAATGCCCAAGTAGTTTGAGGCCAAAACCTTGAACCCGTGGTAGGAGCAATAAGACATGTTAATGTGCATGTCCATTCTTCCAGGCCTCAACAGTGCCGGGTCAAGCCTCTCCTTGTGGTTGGTGGTGAGTATGATGATCCTCTCGTCACCACAACTCGACCATAACCCATCTATGAAGTTCAGTAACCCGCACAAACTCAACTGCATCCATCACATCGTTTCAGAAATTATTACATTCATTCAAATCTAACAAATAGTGTTGTTAAGAGAGAAAAATTATCACAGATGTAGAGAATGAATACAAACAGTGAAAGAATGATGACCAACCTGCACATTAGGTTGCTTGCGTCCATCTCCATGTCTGCGCCCTGGCAGATCAACACTACAATCAATGTCTTCAATCACAAGAATAGACCTATTTGCAGTTGCCAGCAACAACTTTCTGAGGTCTGAATCGGTGACTAGGTTGTCAAGTTGGAGATCATAGATATCGAACTTCAAGTAATTCGCCATGGCTGCGATCAAGCTCGATTTGCCGGTTCCAGGAGGGCCATACAACAGGTACCCTCGTTTCCACGCCCTCCCAGCTTTCCTGTAAAACTCCCTCCTCCTCAAAAACCTGTTCAAATCCTCCATTATGTGGTTCTTCATCTCTGCCTCCATCGCCACGGTCTCAAACGTTGAAGGGTGGTCCAAGTTAATGGAATCCCACATGAACCCTCCGTGGCCATAGAAAGTGTTGAGAGTGTGCATCTTCAACACCCTCTCCTCGTCCTTCATCTCCTTCTCTTTGTCAATAACGAAAGGCAAGTAAGTTTCCACCACCATCTCCTTGTGCTTCTTCTCAAAGCTTAGCTCAAAGTACTTCTTTTCTGTTCTGGTGGAGCTGTTTCTGGAGTGATCATAGGAACCATTGCCCTTCTCGAACTCTGAGCAGATGAGATTCCAGTTGAGTTTAACCCCATCAAACCAATCAACCAGCTCTTCACCCTTTTCAAGTCTTAAGGAGAGCTTTTTCTCCTTTGGAGTCTTGCTGACGCTTAGTCTCTCGTTCTGGGGGGTGATTTTTGTGGACAGGTAAACCTCTGCAGCATCGTAGAGATGGTTGCGAGCTATGCCGCTGGAGTACTCTTGGATGATGAGAGTGAGAGTGTTGGAGCGAGGCTTGAAGAAGTAGCGGAAGGTGTTGATAAGGTATCCACGAATTGGTTGAGGAATGAGGTCGTTGGTTATTGAACGCAGAAGCATGATGGAAGCTGTCATGGAAGCGTAAGCAGAGAAGATTGAAGAGGGTGAAGCCATGGCCATGTCTCTGGAAGGAAACATGGTGGTGGTGATGATGAGAATGGTTGATTGTGCACAGAGACCACTGGGAAACTGAAACTAAATAAAAATTGCGAGTAAAAAGTTTGTGGAAAAATCTGTGTTATCTGTTCCAAGTCATAAGGTTCATGAATGTGATCACGCTTACTTTATTTCTCTGTCAGTTATTTATTTTTACCATTTCATTTATCGTATTTGTTATTTTCTTCTGTTTTCTGTCAAATAATTGAATTAAATTGATTTTTAAGTTAAAGTAAAATGGTACTCTTTGAGTCAAAATAAATATGATATAATTAATAAGGATAATCCGGCAGGGTTTGATTTAATATAATAAAGAAGAAAAGTTATTTGTATAGGAGGAAATAAGTTTTTGTACTGTACATGTAAGTCAGTATTATGTTGTTCCAGAAAGGGAAATAAGGGTTGTTCTATTATCGGCGAGGATTGAAAAGTTGAAACATATAATTGTGGATTCAGCTTTATATCTAGTCTCTTTATAAAAAGTAAAAGAAATAGTGGAAAAGCAAGGAAATTTCAAAGAAGTATCGGTGTTGAAAGATGTACTAGCCGACCAAATTCTTAGTCTGAAAGATTGGCCATGGTTGACAGAAGCATTAATAAAGTTAGTCAATATTAAAGTTTACTTAGTAAAAGTTAAATATAACATAATATAACAATTAATTAGATCACCAACACAGCACACGGAAGTTGTAAGGTGGTTTAGGATAAAGGTTAGTTGAGTTTAGAAGAGAAAGTGCGACGTTATAAGTTCAACTCATTTTACTAATAAAGTAGTAATAGTATATATTTTCGGATAAAAAAAAAGGACAACACACAAATTATATATATTTTTATATTTTTTTTTTTACAAATGTGTTTTCTATTGAAAAAATGGATGATAATATTTTAAAGAATAAATTTATAAAGGTAATTTAGGTAATTATAATTATATAATTTTAAAATTTAATTTAAAATTAAGAATTTGGAAATTTTAATATCTTTGCTTCCTTCAAAATTAATACTTTTATTTTCATATTCTCTCTTTATTAATTAAAATGACTTTCATTTTGATCGAAGTCGACTTCTCTTTGTTGACTTCATATTGTTGTTTTGAATATATTGGTAAGAGATTATTTTAAACATTAAATTTTATTATAATTATTCTTTCATCATTATTAAAGTATTTTTTAGCATTATTTTCTAATATACATTTTCATTGTTAAAATAATTAATAATAAATATGACTTGTTCATCTCATATAGCATGAGATTACTTGGAACTCCACTTTTTCTTTTTCTTTTCCAACGCGCAAGTTAAGATTATTTGTCAAAAGTTTTAATGAGGATTTTTTTCTTTCAAACATTGACAAATTCTAAAAAAAAAAGGTAATATTACTTTTGTAAATATGAATTAAAAAAATGAAAATAAGCATATATATATATATATATATATATATATATATATATATATAATATTATTATTAAATAATAATAATAGTTATTATTGTTATATTAATGATAATTAGAATATGTTAATTTTAACCAGGGCAAAATTATAATATTTTTAATCTATTAAAATTTTATCTTTTATTTATCATATCATTCAAATCGTTCACTAACTATCACAAATTTTATCTCTAAATCCATTTATTTTCATTTTCAATTTCCTTCAAAAAAATAACACACACTTCACCTGGCATTTTTGTATTTTGGGGTTGATTTAAATCAAATTTGTAAAAATGGGTTCGTTGAATTGTTTTTTTGTAAAATGGGGTCAAGTCGTTAGGGTGGAATACAACATCAGAGGTGAAGTCGTCTTCCACCCAGCCGGTTTTTTTTTTCAAAAAGTTAAACCGTGCTGTGGTAGGTCGATTTTTGTTGATATGAAAAGTGAAGTTGTCCTCGTACATGACGACTTAACTTTTCGTTTTCTTTTTAAGTTGATTTTTTTTTTTTTACTTCTCTCTAGAGATTATATTTGTTATTTTTTTTCAAAATTGAAAAGTGGGTTGAGAACTGCAACTTCGTTTTCTATCATGACAACGCCCACGTATTCAATTATGCTTGCACTTTCAGTGTCGTTAAAGTTGGTTATGGTGAAGGAAAGTGGTTGAGCTAAGTTTATCGGAAGGATACAAAGGATGAGGAACAGAAGAAAAGTTTTCTGATATTGGAAATTTTAAAAAATTGGCAACATGGTTTATCACCACTGAATCTAAGCTTGAGTTACTGGCAAGGGATAAAAAAAAAATAAAAACTTCAATGTTTAAAAAAAAATTGAAAAGTGAAGTCGTCATGTACGAGGACGACTTCAGTTTTCATATCAATAGAAATCGGTTTCTCAAAGCACGACTTCACTTTTTTAAAAAAAAAATAGAAACCGGTTGGGTAGAAGACAATTTCACCTTTGATGTCATACTCCACTTGACGACTTGATCCTATTTTACAAAAAAAAAAATCAACGAACCTATTTTTACAAAATTAACTTAAAATCGACCCTAAAATACAAAAAAAAAACCCACTTCACCTTCTAATCCACTCAAACTCATTCTCTCACTCTCCCTCTCTCTCAAATCAATTTTCACATTATGAACACAACTTAAATGAATTTCAAGTGCAGAATTTAGACACAAGTTACCATAAATGTCTTAACTAATCTCATTCATACACCTCACCTTTATTTCTTTACCTTTCTCTTGCTGCCAATAGTTACAAATTAATAACACTTTCTTTAGTTAAAGATTAGTTATGAATATTAGAGAAATATTTTTTGGTGGTCGGTTAGAAAATGGATGACCATATCTGCTTTGTTAAAAAAGGGTGAGGGAGAAGAAAGGAAGAAAAAGAATATAGTATATAGAGTGCACTAAGTTGTCATGTGTTTGAAATAATCCAACGATCTAAAATAATAATTTAATGGTAAATCATAGCATATGCCCATGTTATTGACCTACATCATATTTAATCATGTTCTTGCGCCATCTACTCACAAATGTACAAAATTTTTATGCTTTGTTAACATCTAGACAACCACATGTGGATCATCATCCTATGCAAAGACTTCGACCACCATTTCCGGACAAAGTTTCATCTTTATAATATTATTATTTTGTTTTCTCATAAAATAAGACAAAATTTCATCCATCCACTTCTACAAATTTTCATAAAATAAATGAATAATGTGCTACTTCAAAATACAATAACATATACAAGTGCTGGGCAAGGGAAAATTAACACCTCAAACCCAAGAAATGAAGGAAGACATAGATTCTATGTAAGATATCATCACGAATTTTGATATCCTAACTATTTTGATATTTTAAAATCTATTAATTATTTGTTATTATAAAAATTTTTCAAATAAAATAAAATATATAAATATAAAACATGGAAGACTATAAAAAAGTTCATAATAAAATATATTTATTATGAAAATATCTAAATAAATATACTAGAGTAACATAATAAATCACTTATTCATTTTTTTATAAATAAAAATAAAATTAGTTGACCTATCTACTCAATGATTTTTCTTAAAAAAAATTACAAGAGATTTTGAGTTGTATATATTTATAAAAATATAAATACCAACATCATTTATCTCTAACGATGTGTTCTCTTCTGCCGATTTACCATTTTTAAGTATTAGCAAACACATATTTTAAATTATTTTTGTGTTCGTTTCGCATAATTTGAGGGAGAGAGAAAATACAAAAATAGAAGATGCTCAACTTTTCTAATCTTCACATCAGTGTGAAATGCAAAGATTTGAGAGAGATAACACTCTATTACTAAAATACCCCTTCTTCATGTGCAGTTCTTTATTTTGTTTTTGTAGTTACAATCCTGTGTGAGATTGCTGAAAATATATGATTGGTGGAATTTTTCGTGAAAGAGAGTGAAGAACTTACATTGTTGTGCCTATACTATTTAAAGCCATATGATATGATATATATATATATATATATATATATATATATATATATAATAAATAATACACATATTCATTCACTCAAATCTACACAAATTCATCTTCATACTCTCTTCTCAGTCCATCTATCCAAAAAAAAAAACAAGATTTTACGAAACAACTCATTGATAAAAGAACCATGACAAATCAGATAAACTCATTCTGCACCACTGACAAACCTGAAAAATTACCACGTGTCTTTTGAAAATTTAATATCAAACGTCTTTAAGATAAATAAAAGAACAATTTAAGAAAAATCACGTATTTTATGTAGGTAACTGTGAAAGAAAATGGGTCAATTCTCAGTCAACAGCCAAGCAAGATATACATACATATATATATATATATATATATATATATATATATATATATATATATATATATATATATATCCATTACTAGAAGAAAAAAATACTAGAAGTAGTCTTGATCTTTATTCAATTCACGTTTTCTTGTCAGTCTCTTGGATTATTGTATGGTATAAGTGTATAAAATTTTGTTATAAGAAACACAAAGAAAAATGATTGGGATACGAAGTAGCATTTACTAACAATGAAATGTATACACCAATGAGAAGCACTAAGAAAAAAATAGGAAGTAAAACATATGATAAGTAATGTCATGATGAAAAGAAAAAAAAAAAAGATGAGAAATGCAGAAAAGAGAGATATGAAAAATAAGATAACAGAAATATTCCCCTGCATAGACATTCATCTCTCTTCTTGTATAAATATGGTGGAGACGGTTTGACAAATTGGCACCCCGTGGATTTAACAAAACAGAAAGTGAAAGAGTAAAATAAATAAGTATTCTTGAAAATCTTAGTAAGACTGAAAAAGATAGATAACCATAAAATATATGTAATCCAAGTTCGAGCTAAACGAAATGGAAAAATTAGGTTAGCGACTAATCTTATTTGACCCTACCGAATCTAAAATTTCAGTAAGTGTTGTACTTTTCTTTTCGTCATTATCAACCCCTTCTTTACCACCATCATCGAGCTCCTTCTTCTGCCGTTCCTCTTTATCTTTGGCCTCCTGTTCCTTCGTTTTAGCCTCCAGCTCCTCCTGTGTTTCTTTCTTTTTTCTTAGGAAATCTATAAGCTGTTTAAGACAAGTTTCAGTGTCGTTGCTCTTCAGAAGCTGTTCTGCCACTTCAGCTGGAGTCACCTGGGTTTTCTGAATTTCTTCCTCAATCTGTGGGAAGACATCATGTTCTTTGAGTCCGAGGTAATTGGAACATAGCTGCCTAAAACCGCAGGGAGTGCAATAGGACATGTGAATATGAACATCCATGCGACCAGGGCGGAGCAACGCAGGGTCAAGCTTCTCCTTGTGGTTCGTTGTGAACACTATTATCCTCTCGTCTCCACAACTTGACCATAACCCGTCAACGAAATTCAGCAACCCCGACAGTGTAACCTGCATGTTTAGTAGAAAAAATTTTAGGATGAAAATAACGCATACGCAAAAAATTAAAAACTACTAGTGAACATGATAAATCAATTTTGGGCATCCAGCAACTACACTGCGCGATCGCCAACACCAGAACAGAACAACCAGGAAGAATCACTTTAGTTTAGCAGACTGAGGATAAAGTGGCGTTAAAAATCCCTTAGAGTTGGCATATATATATTAACCTAAAGTGCGATTATGTAACCCAAATTTTCCTTGAGATAAGTTAGAATACCCTTGTCTAGAATTTATTTAACTACCCTGAATAACACAGATAAAAGAGGGTAACAGTGACCCAATTCATGTTTGTTGCGTTTCGATTGTATGCAAAAACATGATTGGGAGGATCGAAATCCATCCCAAGTTTATGGTTTTCACGAAAACGGCAGAGCAAAAGCACAGCAATTGACCTTCTCACAAAAGACAGAACAAAATCACAAAAAGAACAAACTTTGTGGTTCTAAAAACTGTTTCGAATTAAAAAAAGGACAGAACCAATTTTCCAGACTATAATCCACACGTGTCACAGAAGAACTTTAACTTGTCTTTTTATGTGAATGAGACTCCCATGAAACAGGAACAAGTTTCCAAGGAATAAAAGGAAGAGGGAAAAACCTGTCTGTCGTTATTATTTGCAGAGGAAAAGGGCGAAAAGTGTGTGGGCTCCGCTCTGCGATCGTGAAACTCAATAGTGCAATCAATGTCCTCAACAACGAGAATGGACCTATTAGGCATGGCAATGAGTAATCTCCTGAGATCGGAATTGGTCTGCAACTCGGTGAGCTCCAAGTCATAGACATCAAAGCGCAAGTAATTAGCCATAGCAGCAATCAAACTGGATTTGCCTGTACCGGGAGGTCCATAGAGCAAGTACCCTCTCTTCCATGCCTTCCCAACTTTTCTATAATACTCCTTCCTCGCCACAAACCTCTCCAAATCCCTCACCACAAACTCCTTCACGTCACGCTCCATAGCCACCGTGTCAAACGTCGCCGGGTGGTCCAGATTGATCCCAGTCCAGGCGTCGTTGGGGTTTCCGTACATGCAGTGGTAATCCACGGTGAAGATCTTCAAGGCCTTCGTCTCCTGCTTCAAGGACTTGGCCTCCTTCATAATGAAGGGAAGGTAGGTGTTGAGGACCATGTCTTTGTGCTTCTTGTGGAAGCTCAGTTCCAAGGACCGAACCTCCGATTTCAAAGTGGCGTTCATGTCGCGCGGGTTGTGGAAGTGTCGTGTCTCCACTTGACGGCACACCAGGACCCAGTTAAACTTGACGCCGTTAAACACGTCGTCCAGGCACTCGTTGCGCTCCATTGTGAGGATGAAGGTGTCGTCGGTTTCGGGTTTGGTCACCTTGAGTCTCTGCGTGGAGGGGGAGATTCTGGAGCCCAGGTAGGTCTCCGCCGCCTCGTAGATTTGGTTGCTCACGAGGCCGTCGAACTCCTCGATCACCATCGTTGTCTCCGATGAGAACCGCGACAGCGCGCTGCGGAGGCCATCTCTGACGTACGACATGAACTCCGGTGGGAGGATCTCGCTGGCTACCGAACGGATTACCATTGCGGTGGCGGCCACCGATGCCGCCGTGGAGAGGACCGTCTTCGCGGTGGCGAGGTTTGAATCGGGCGTTGAAGAGGAAAAGAAGGACATTGTGGGTTATTGGTTTGGTAAAAGAAGCGGTGGTGGCTTGGTTTGTAAGTGTATCCATTGGTATATATTGGGATGAATTGAGAGTGTTCATGTGCGTTTGGAAGTGTAAAATTTTCAAAGGAGAAAATGCAGAGAAGAAACAAAAGTGGGGTCTGGCCCACGGTGAACCTAAACTAACGTATTTGACTGACTCCGTAGCCTTGCAGACCAAGATAAGACTTTTATCTTTCTTTCTCCACTGTGATCTGTTCATTCACCAATAATTTTTATTACATATTTTATTATCTGTACAAATAAATTTAGAAAAATAATTTTTTTATTATTAAATTTTAATAATTTTTGTTACGACCTTAGATGAAATCTTTTAAATAATTTTTTATTTTAGTATTTTTTTCATTTATAATATTTTAAAACTATTTAAAAGATGACATTTTATATTGTAAGATTTTATATTATAAGAGAAAGTTAGTCCAAATATATTTCTTATAAATTTATTATTAACTCATATAGCGTGTCAGAAACTATAAAATTAAAGACAGAGTTGGCACTATATTATATCAAACTCCTTCAAATTGCAAACTTTTAATAAATTGCAGTCAACATAAAAAATATGCCCGATTGACTATATGTTTATCAATGCTTGAGATGAATTTCATATATTTTTTAAGAAAAATTGAACTGAGAAAAAGTGTGTAAACCAAAATATTTCTAACACTTTTTTTGAGAGCGGATTGCCATTTTAGTAAACTATTTTAAGATGATTATTTGTTGAAAAAAATCCCTGAGGAATCGAGGATAGGTGGTGAAATTGTCGTAATCAGTTAACTTCTTTTATATTTTATGTTAATTTGTAATTGATTGAAATTCACATCATAATGCATGAATATTGGAGTTTTTTTGTTATGTTTTCGCTTAAGAAAGATTTTATAATATAATTTTTATAAACTAATTTTTTTGACAATAATAGAAAGGGGAAAAGATATAAAATAACATGTAGATAATTTTTGTTTATTGAAAACTAAAAGAGAACAAGTAAACTTAAATGAATAATAGAAATAATGATTATTTATTAGTGGACAATTTGGTCTTTATCTTAACAAATACACAAGTAATAGCAACAATTTGTGTTAATCAAATAGTCCAAAATTAATATAATGAATAGTCACTAAAATACCTTTAAAAATTCTATCGCTTCCCTTATCCCATGTTTTAAATTCAGATTGAACGAGCAACACCAAGATTTAATAGTTTATTTATAATTGAATTGTAATTAAATTGTCGTAATTACATTAATTATATGTAATACTTTAAAATATAAAATATTGTAAATTTACGTGAAATCAAGATCTAAAATTATAAATTAATGTAAAACACTAAACTATATATTTTATAAGATTAAATTATTAATTACCGATTTAGTTTCATAATTGTTGGATTTAATTCAACTTGATTCCCTTGTTATTGTTCGGTTCAATTTAATTTTTCAATTATTTAAATATTTTTACCTTTGCGATTCTTTACTTTTGAAATTTTTTACATTTTTAAAAAATAAAATAATTTGAATATTTAGGTGTAATGATTTGATGTATAAATTCAAAAAAGTTATTTTAACATGTATGTATATATAAGTTATAATTAAATTTATTTATTAACTTGGTCTCTAGGTGGAAAAGACAAAATTGGATCACTTTAAAGAATATGAGTACTAAATTGAATAAAAGATTTAATTAGAGAATTAAATCAAAAATAACTATTACCATTGTCACGTGTCACGACCGTTCATTGTCACATGGCACAACAGTAACCACAAATTATAAATTTTAAAAAAAAAATTAAAAATTTTAAAAAATTAAAAAATTTACAAGGACTAAATTGAACCATTTTAAATAATTTGGGGACTAAATTGAATCAACTAATAATAAGGGGACAAAATTTAACTAAACCAAAAAAATGAGGGGGACTAAATCAGTAATTATACGAAGATAAAATTAATAATTTTTGGTAAACTAATTTATATTCCAACAAAATAGTTAAATGTTTTATTATCTATAACAATATATAAAGGGGATTCCCCTTTTTGTATCCACATTTCAAAATACTAATTTTATCCTTTAAATATAATAATTTTTTAATTTTTTAAAAATTGACAACAATTTTTTATAAATTCGGCTATTTCTGCTTCTTCTCTTATTCTTTATTTATCAATGATTATTTTTTCATTTGTTCGATATATTTCACTTTATTTTTTTAAAAAATGTAATTTTAGTTTATATAACAACTTAATAATATTACAATATTATCACCTACTAATATAATATCACACATATTTAAAAAATATATACACACAGGATAACGCCTGTGTTTATGCTAGTTATTTTAAAGAATTTTAGATTAAATAAAACTAAACATATTTAATTAAAAGAACGATAGGAAAAAAATAGAAAATGGATAAAAAAAGGTGGTTTTTCATTTATTTTTTCTAATTTCCCCGTTTTTTACTGTTATGACCAAATTTTACAAGTTATGAGATGCTTCTTTGACCCCACACCCTAAACTTAAGAGTTTATTTTGTTTTACCTTTCAAGAGGAAAAAGAAAATTGGATTGACCGCTTAAGTAGCAGCGTGCTGAAACCGCTGTTTCTTTTGAGTAAAGGCGAAGGTTGATTGACTTTTTCTATTCTTCCATTTGAGAAGAGTGATAATGAAAATATGTCCGTCACTCTTAAATTACCATTCTAATTCTTTTTGTGATTTAAACATTTTTAAGATGTAATTATGTAGTCCTTTCATTCAGATTATATTTCTACAAGAAATGTATTCCGTTACACGCAATGAAATAATTAACATAATTATTTTTTATAACTAACGAATTCTTTTGGCTTCCACAACTATTTTATGATTAATAGTTTTGATTTCAAAGTATGTGTAGATGCCAATACTATTTTTAGTGTCATCTCCATATAAAAGGCTCATTCAAACTGAACTCTCAATAATTTTAAGTGTAGTTAGAAACAGTATACAAAATTGTAAAATAATAAATGACACTATTTTAGTTTAAATTTATGTAAATTAAGTATTTCTCTATATATAAAAAATATATTAAATGACTATAGCCTAAAAATAGAAAGTGATATGGTATAGAAGAAAAATATTTTTACTCAAGTTTTTATAAATATTAAAGGAATTTAAGGTCATTTGAGTATGACACAAACAAGTTCCTTATCTATAAGGTTCAGTTCTTTTAATATTGTGGTTCAAGATAATAACTTTTTTTTTACTTTTACAATTAGATATTTTTCTCTACGTGAGTTCCGACTAACTTATTCGGGATAGTCTTTTCGGAGTTTCTCTCAATACATCACTTTAAGATAGTACTTTTCATAAAAGTATCCACACCCAATAAATCATACATCATAGTAGATTAGTATTTTTTTCATAAGAATATTCGCATCCAATAAATTACAACATCATAATAGATTGTGGTTCTTGGAGAGAGAGAGAAAGATATGAAAACATATCAATTTAGAAATATGAGACACAGTCAATTATACCAACTAAACATAAATATGTATAAAACAATTTTATTAGCTTTTCTTACATAAAAAAAATTATAGAAGATGCAAGAAATGGATAATGGAGAAGATGAATATATGAACAAAATTTGGGTCCTGTGATGAAGGAGTCTATACCTAGAAGATGGAGTGGTAAATATTGACAAAGGTTAAGGAGTTAAGAGGATGATAGAATGGTGAGTGTAAGGGGAAATATGTGTGTATTTGAATGGAATGATATGTATTGAAGAAAAATATAGATGAGTATTTATAGACTGATGGAAAAATAAGTAAAATTATGGGTGGATAAATTAGACGGAGAAACCGGACTAATAAAATAGAGGGAGAAAGTAAGTGAAGAAAATAATAATAAATAAAATGGGTGGGATAGGTGGGGGTGTTAATACAAATATAGATAAAGTGTGATTGTTAAAAATGGACTTCTTGTTAAACGAATAGGAAAAAATGAAACAGGGTGGTGTTGATAACAATTGATGTATAAAAAGAAAAGTAGTAGGTGAATGTAATAAAATATAAGATAATATTAAATTTGTAGATATTATACCTTGTAAATATTTATATGTAACATTTGATAGTCACGATAATTTAGGATAGGATAATATTATGTTATATATTAATATGCAATTTGTTTACCATATTTTGTTGGTATGATGTATGGTATATTTTGAGAGAAAATTTAAATTAGAAAATAATTGAATAGAATAAATGTAAGAACCAACATGATTTAATTCAACTCATTTATTTATAAGTGTAACACCACATTTAAATAACAACTTTAATTTAACTAGATGTCACACAGATAGAATATAAAAGACAAGTTTTAGAGTATAACACTACTCTTTACAATATCCAGAAATGCTAGGAAGAATCCAAGACACACCACGATGTCAGATACAATTGAAGTAAAAGATTGACAGTAAATCAATGAAGTGCCAAGCAATACAATACATGGGTTGTGGCCTTAAAGGAAAGCTGGAAATCCAATCCAGAAAGAGACTATGTAGCGGAACCTCCATCACCCTGATGATCACGGGGAGTTCTCACATCTGCTCATATCAACAAGTTGATGATCATCGCAAAAAGAGAAAACCACACAACAAAACATACAACAAGCAGAAAATGGTAAGTTAGAGTAGAAAACAGTTTATCATACAATTGCATACAATTTCACATTCCAAGACGCACATGCCAGCCAATCATGTTATGACTTCTCAAACAATACACTAAGACTCAGACACGACTCATCTGAATACATATAATTAGTCGGATTCAGCGGATGCTTGTACTTGTGGTGGACATTCCCTGCTTTACCGAGCTGCTCTCCCCCGAGCTAAGTGTTACAATATCTCAACCCCCACACACAAGGTTAGCCCTTAATGGGTTTCAGGCCTCCTGGTACTCTCACCACAAGAGTCAGTCCGCTCTATGTGAGACTAACTGACTCCTTAAAGCGTCAAGATGCAATCTTACCTTGAATCCTTACTAAATTATATAGATAGGGCACCACCATGAACTCCCACTAACAGGGGCCATGGAATTACGTCCCGACCACTAAGGCACCACCATGAGATCTCACCTAGGGATTCATGGAATTACGTCCTAACCACATACACATCATGTTCCAACAACCAAGTAAATACTTATCGTGCATATAAATCTTATGCCAACCTTTATAACCAACCCTCATTCATATTCCATGTCAAATCCATACCAACTTATCATTCTCAATCCATGAAACCATTCATACATGCAACATCCCCAAATCATGTTAAACTCATCCATCACAGACTATAAATTATCTCATTCATACATAATAACCCAATTCATACTTTAAAAGCAAGATCAATACAAACATATAGCCAACATTGGAGAACGGAGAAACAACAGAACAAACCGCATTCTCGCCCAAGTTCTCGCTTAGGCAGAAAGGTGTCGCTCAGGCGAGAGGGACTCTCGCTCAGGCGAGCTCCTTTCGCCTAGGCGAGAGCTCGACAAACAGGAACAGTGGCCTTCTGCACATTCTCGCTTAGGCGAGACTCCCCTCGCCTGAGCGAGACATCCACTCGCTCAAAACAGGGTTGGTCGCCTGAGCGACAACTCGCGTAAAAGAGCATGGACGAGCCTCTGTTAAGCTCGCCTAGGCGAGACACGCTCGCTTGGGTGAGAAAACTAGTGCTCACCACTGTTCTCTCGTGTAATAGTCCTACAACACCACCCAAACAATGTAATAAGACATTTCATAAGCTCACAGCAGCATACAATCCATACAATCATGAAATATAATCAAAGCAAGCAGGAAAACCAAATATAACAAAACCCTAACTTCCCTTACTTGGAAAGGGCCTAATATCAGACTTTGACCCTTAAGCCAACGGACCCAGTAGCTCCAGGAGCAGATTTATGAACTGGAACAGCGACACAAAAAAGGAACGAGGTTACCACAGTGGACCTCTAGCAGAAATACGAAAATGAGACTTGGAAATGAACTAGTATGAGCTGGGAGTTAACTTACGTGAAGTGTAGCTGAACTTAGAGCTAACTTGACCAAGAGATTACCAAACCCTACCAAAGCTTTCTGTTGGGAAGCAAGAGAGCGTGAGAATGAAAGTTTTCTGAAAATGAAATGGGATTGGAAGTGTTAACCTGGTTTAGGGACTTGGACTCCCTATGGACCTGCCCTAGACCCAACAGATATGGGGCAACCTCTTGCATTTAGGATAAAAAATTAACAAAGGAAATTAGTGGCCTTACAGTTAGTAGTTTGAATAGTTTGAATACGTTTATCCTATTCTAACTTGATTTAACATAAATTTAATTTAGAAGTATGAAGTTTTTAACATTTGTGTATTAGTAATATTTTTTTAATGTAATAAACAACATTTTGCATTTTTCCTCACATTATACTTCTAATATTTTTATTTTAAAATATCTAGTATAAAATATAACTTTATTTAATTGTATACTTATTTTATGATCTAATTATATATTGTTAAATTTTGTTGTTTTAGTGAGTTAAATTAACTATTTATGGTAATATTTATTTTAAATTTGAATAATGATAAGTTCGGACTTTTAATTTTTATTTGCCTGTGCTGAAAATGATTATTAAAATTCCGGATCTCAATTTTTTTAGAATTCTCTAATCTCATATTGTTGTTTGCATTTTCAAAACAAAATATAATATCTGGCATAATTGCACTAACATCTATTGATTTAAATATATGTTCTTTAATTGTTTCATTCATTTACTTAATTTTGTTTTTAATATTTCTACAATATATCAATTAATAAAATAAGTTCATATCTAATTGACATGTTATTTTAAAAAGATGCACTAATTATATATTTTTAAATAATATAGACATAATAGAAAATTTAATATATTCTTATATATACATAAAATATATGTTTCCCCACATCTTGTCTGTGTATTGCACCGATTATCAATTATCAAATGTAATATACTAATAAAGAGAAAAATAAATTTCAAGTTTTATATAAATGAAAATAATTGATGTTGACTTCGAAAAAAAAAAAAGTAGCTAGACTTACTTGATAGGGAAGTTTTTTTTTCACTTCCATAATTTTTTCCTAACCTTTATAAATATGAACATTTAAAAAAATAATATTTATTGGCATAAAATAAAGTTGTTGGATGGTACAATACTAAAGTTTTGTTGACTTTTGAATTATATAATGTTAGAATCGTTTTTACATTTCAATTATATAATTAAAAGTCATTTTTGTTCAGTTTGTTTATATTATATACTCTAAAAGTAGTTTTTTTTTAATGTGGAGTCTAAAAAGTTTTTTATTTTCAAGATGTATAATTTAAATTTATTTTTCACATAATTTTTTTTTTTCAATTTACATAGTCTATAGAAGTCATTTTTTCATAAAACAAGATTCTGAATTATGTAACTTTTGATTTGTATTCACTTTCCAATTTTTATTCAAAAGAATGACTTCTATGGTGTATAATTTTAAAGCAGCTTTCAGATTATACAATCCAATTTTTTTTTTCTTGAATCCATCCAGAACATAATAATATACGGACAAGAGTGACATCGGTAGAAAGAACATGAAAATTGTATTCATCTTTTAACCATTCTAATGGGATGAACATGAAAATTGTAGGGGTACAGAAAGAAATTACCTACATCCCTTCTGGAAATATTTTGCATACTTCGGGCCGATTGGGCTTACAACTATGCTGGATTTAATTGTGGGCCTTTACTAGGTAACAAACAAGAAATTAATAAAGGAGGGATAATTCTATTATAATAATAATAATAATAATAATAATAATAATAATAATAATAATTAGAGATACATAAACAAAATAATGAATGCATACACTATTTTTCGAGTTAGATGGAAAAAATTTACTTAAACTGTGATAATAATAATGAAGGAAACCCAGATAGAAATTATTCTAATTAGTTTTAGTCGTACGAGTAAAGATAATTGAGTGTGTGGTGAACTTTTCCATTAAAATTTAAAATAGATAGAGATTAGAATCATTAAAATATATATATATATATATATATATATTCAGAATTTAATTTTTCCATTATTATGAAATTATATGTATTTACAAATTTTAAATTTTAAAATTAGTTTTGAATGAAGATATTTTTTTACAAAGTAAAAAGGATTAAACGTGAAGTTAAAATTTGATAAAATTGAGTATGATATTTTTTATTGAAAAGGGTGGAAATGAGAAGAAAAGAGGATAAAAGCAGATGGGACAACACATAGCAGATAACGTGTGCTTATGTGAGTGATGCGACTGAGATAATATCTGTTTTTAGGACCACAAATCATCATCATTAATAGGATGATAAGAAGAAAGTTGAAGAAGGTATATTTTATACTGTTATTTCTCTATAATATATCTATCAATCCAACAATTCAAATTTATGCTCATGCTCAACCACATATCAAATCATTCATTTATAAAGTTAAATTGTTTCATCAAAAAACTAAAATTTAAACTATTTTGCAAATATGTGACATTGTTATTCTTTATAATGTCAACAACATTCACTTTTCTAGAAGAATTAAAGTATTTGTGTTATTAGTTTGAAATATTATATTTTTTACATTATAATATAGAGTATTATTTTCTCATGTATCTAGAAACGATGTTATCTGACCCCCAATAAAACATAAATATATTTTCAGTAAAATTTTTAACATGTTCGCAAATCCCCACTAGTTAGGAATCTTCTTCTTCGTGTTAGCATTTTCTGAAATAACTTAATTCAAGTGTTGCAAATATACTTATTTGATTATGAATTAATTTGAATATAAAAAATGGTTTATTAAATTTTGCTGCTGTGTAAATTCTGAACACTACATAAGAAAGTTACGTATCGAATTTAAAGTTACAAACTCTTGCTTTTATCATTATTCCTTTTCTTCCTCTTAGTCAAGCTATATTTCATCGTATTTTTTCACAACTATAAAACAATTATTTTTTTAATATTTATTAACTATTATTGTCATAATGATGATTTAACGAGTAACATAAGTCATTCTAATTTGATATATTTTTATAACACAATTAATTGATTTTCTTATAAAAAATTATGATTCAATGCATGTATAACATTTTTTTGTATTATTATGAATGCTATTAGTAACACTTTCAGATTCTATACTAATTTTTTTTGTAGTCCTATACTGTCCTTTCAAAAATATAAAGATGTTGGTACTTAAATTTTTTTTAATATATTTTAAAACATTAAAATAAGTATCCACCAATACATTTTAAAAACATAGTAGAAAATCAGTAAAAAAAACAAATATAACAGAAAATCTAAATTCCACTTGAAATTGGTGATTTAAGACTTACATGTATAAAAAATATATTTTTCGGTTATGAAAATCTATTTTAAATGCGTTCTCAAATTATTATAGAAAAATAATAAATATTTTATTTAAAAGTTAATATTTGTTAAATAAAATAACTTTTATGGAATGTACCTTTCCTGATTGATAAGGTATGGAGTGTATATCATGTTAGATTTGTATTTACCTACCTTCTATGGTTAATTTATGTAGATGGATTAATTTACTTTTTAATTTATATAAAATAATTTATTTTTAAAAATATTACAAAATTGGATGAAGTCATAAGATGGATAAATACCTTTCAAAGTTGAAGTCGTATTACGTGTGATAACTTCTACTTTCTTTCTTTTTAGCGAAGTCTTTATAATAATAACAACTTCAGCTAATTTTTTGTTGGTGTTGCAACTGAAATCATATTAGGAGCGATGACTTCAGTTTTATGTTTTAAGTGTGAAGTCGAATGCATGAAGATTTTACTTTAAATTTTTTATTGCAAACTTTTTAATTTATTTCTATTATTTATTTAAATATGTCTTAAAATTAATTAAATCATGTATTCAATTAATACAATTAATTTTAAATATTAAATTAGTTAAACAAAAACAAAAAAAAATCATAAAAATATAACAAAATAAAAATTATAAAATCACTCTACTTTAAACAAATTAAAAGTATATTTCCATAAATAATTAAAAAAAAGTTTGCAATAAAACAAATTCAAAGTAAAATATTTGTGTATCGGACAACTTTACAAATTTAAAAAAAAAATTAAAGTTGTTGTTGAAACAGAAAAAATAAAATAAATAAAATTGTCATTGGTGAGAAGATTTCACTTTAAAAAGAAAGGAGTATAAGTCATAACAAGTCATACAATTTCAGCTTTATCACTATGTTAAAGTTTACATCCCTGTGTTAACGTTTGCATCCTCTTATGACTTCATCCATTTTTGTAATATTTTTATAAAACAAACCCCCATAGTAAATTAAAAAATAAATTGATCCATTTACATAAATTAACCTACCATCAGTTTATATGTTATAAATTTTCACGAATCAAAAAATATATATTTTAAAATATAAATAAAAAATAAAAAATTACTTATTTTTATTTTAAGGCGTGAAAGAAATTAATAAAAGTAAATAAATGTGATAAATGATAGTTTTTATTTGTGTGAATTCCAAATCTATATATTTAATGAAAGATAAAATGAAAATGATTTTATATATGTAAGTTAAATCAGTATTGTTGAGAAACTGTATACTAAAAAACAATATCTTCAAAGGGAAACACACCTATAACTAAGAGCAAAAAAATATAAATAAAATACAGATCTAACGTGGTTTGCACCTCAAGGTCCACATTCATACATCCACAAATATTCAACAAAAATCATTATCACTTAAGTGCAATTTTTTTTGAATCAAAACTACAAATCCTTCATAATGCAATTTTTTTTGCAAAAATTGTAAACCTTCCAAAGACGCAGAACTACCCAAACCCCCCATACACCCAAGAGACCTATTGAGTTGGGGTGAATACTCACTTGAGAACCAACATATCATCCCTTCACCAAAAGTCTCACATGTTATAAAACAAACATTTGACACACTACCAACAAATATGCTTGAACCACTCTAGCCACCGGTGATCTGCACAGACTCAGTGACGATGACAATCTTTCCCTGTCATCGGTCCTCACCGCCTTGCACATTAGACTCATTGTCGGCAACTTTCACATCATTGTCATTAAAAATTCACCGATACTCAAGGATAATCCATCATCAACGACACCTTGCTAAGCCATGACACCGCCACAACACCACGATGACGCAACACCCGCTACCGACGAAGCATCGCGTGAGCCATGCAAAACGTCATCATTGGAGATCTCGAGCTCCATCCTCATAATGTAGATCCAACGTTAACTACGACCTCCTCTACAGATCCAGGAGCATCTCACCACACACAAACTCCACTCTCTCTAGCGCAAGACACAACATTAATTCTTCGCAGATCCAGGAGCATCTTGCCACATACAAACTCCACTCTCTCCAAAGGTGCCTCCCTTGATTAGAAACCATTGGTCAAAACTTAAGCTCTCATACCATTGTTGGAAATCATTGGTTTGGTACCTTAAGGCCTACTGAACAAAAAACATTATTACTCAAGTGCTCAAAAAAAAAACACTATCACTTACTCAATTTTTTATGGATCAAAACTACAAACTCTTCATAGTACAATTTTTCTGACAAAAATTGTAAATCTTTCAATAATATAAAACTATTCGAACTCCTCGTACACCTAAAAGACCTGTTGAGTTGAGTTGATATGATAATTCCAAAAGTAATTCTTTATCTTATTTTTATAATACTTTTTGTTGTTATCTTATTCGTATTATTTTATGTGGGATGAATACTCGATTAAGAACCATAAAAAATTACTACCTTTCTCTTTCTGCCGGCATTCACAAAAGCGACTGATTAAGTGACATTCCATCATATATCAATTCAAGTTTATTCTGTTTTTCTGGGGAAAAACGAAAAGCAATATGATTTTTAGTTGAATGGGTACCATACAAGTCATTTGAAGGAAAACCTTGGACCAGTCGAAGTGGGTCGTCACAATCTTGTGATGAAATCAATGAAAACATTTGATTAATGAAATCACGTTCATCTATAATGGCAGGCGCAACATCCACCATTTCCATATGTGAAGGACCTTTCACTCAACTGTTCAATAGTGCTCCCCATTTCAATCACCATCCAACTCTGTTAAATCATAATCCACTATTTCTTCCCACACATAATTATTAACTCATTCACCTACCTAAATCATGGAATCACTCAAGTAATTTTATTCAACACTCACTGTATTTCAAATTCAACCCTCCCATGGAAAAGTAAAACTATGATGTCTAAGTTTGATTTATTTAAACTAAATTTAAAGTGTATGCATATATGATTAGGAGTTATAATAAAGTGGTTTAGAGTAAAGTTGAAAGAGAATACCGAGAGAGGTTATAAATTCAACTTTTCTTAATAATATATTTGAGAGTTATAAGATTGGTTTAATCGGTTTGGAAGAGAAGGTAAATAGATTATATATTTAACTCCTCCACTAACAAAATACTAACTACCAGCATTTGTAGATAAAAAGATATGCATATATGGTTTGTTTTTTTTTACTATAGCTTAATCATTTTCTTTTTATTTGTCAAATAGCTTAATCTATACGTACTAAGGTTATTAATCTAGTTAATATGTAATAAACATTTAGAAAAAAATATATTTAAAATTATGAAGAAAATAATTATTTTCACGCTAGAATAAAGCAAGAAAGAAATAGAAAAATAATCTTTGAACAAGAGAATTGCTAAACTCTTATATACATATATTTGGTATCATCAATTATATATATATATATATATATATATATATATATATATATATATATATATATATATATACGTACGAATAAGCTTTAATTATTCACACGATTTTAATATCAAACATATAATTTTTTTAGTTTTGTTAATTTGCATATTTAAATTTGATTTTATTTGTGTAGCAAAATATAAATAAGGCCTACTCTGAATGAAAAAAAAAAAAAAACTCTTAATCTTTTTAACAACGGTAATAATGGAGTTTAAAGTCCTTATACTAACTATATTTAAATCTAGCTAAGTTGATTCAAGTTGGTTCGCTTCATCACATGTTTAATAAGTCTGATTTGAATAAGTCACTAATATTTGAATTAGTTTATATTTTTGATCAATTTCAAACATTTATCTTTTTTTATTAATCGCGATGAAGGTTTTTTAATATAGTTAAATAGAAAATTTCAAATGTGTTTTCCGAAATTATGCATGTGGCAACGCTAATTAATTATTCGATAATTGTAGTTAGGAAAATAATTTCTCAAAATTTAAACCATATACTGATCCTTTAAATATTTTATCACCAAATTTGCTTTTAAAAGATTGAATATGTCACCAATTATTCTTTAAAAAGTCCAAATATGCCACCATATTATAGAGAACAAGTGGCGACAATTATTTTGAGAACAATCGACTGATAACAAGATTAAATATGTGAGATACTAATTTAGTGATAAAGTTTTAAAGAATTAAAACACAGACAAAAAGAATCTCTTGAGAGAACCATTTATCATGAACATAGGTCCAAAAGAAGTATATTTAATAACTAATAACGTTGGATAAGTAATATGAGATTTTCTTTTTAAGAAAGAAATGGTTCTCTTGTAGATTTTAAAACTTCTTTATTAGACAATGTCTTATTGTAATCCGAATCTTCCAACTTTTTGTGTCACCAATATTTGGAAGATGCTCCTCGTTCCTTTCCAATATTATACAAACAAAAGCATCTGTCGTCACAGCCTTTTTATATAACATTTTAAGGAAGCATTATGGTACTTGGTCTTCCTTCAGAGGTAGCCATTGTTTGGAGAAAAGAGCAACAAGAAAACAAAAGAGATGTTGAATGTGTTGATGAGAGAAGAGGTACTATTGGTAGTGCAGAACTGTTACCACATAATCTTGGTCGCATTATTGAGTATAGGAGTAACATATTTGGCTTCAAAAGCTTGGAAGAGAGCTACAACCAACAATAGAGAAGAGATTCCTGGAAGGTTGGGACTGCCTTTTGTTGGGGAAACTTTTTCTTTTCTTTCGGCCACTAATAGCACAAGGGGATGCTATGATTTTGTCAGACTTAGGCGATTGTGGTATGTCACTTTTCTCTTCCTATACTTCTAAATTCTAATTGCTTTTGTTTCCGACCAGAATCTGTTGTTACAAGATAGGAGCTTTTTCATTCTGAAGAGAAACATATATATATATATATAACAGACACTCACCTAAACACTTTAACTTAGAACATGTGGAGAAGCTGATAACTCATGGAAATGTATTGCTTCATCGTGTCATACAGATCGTATGAACACGTTGGTGTTCATGAACAGTTGACTTTCTAGCTATATATACTAAATTTCTAGCTAAACATGCTCATCATAATTAAGACGTTATTGTACAGTTGAATTTTAGGATACAATAAATGTCTGTTGATATCGTGTTACACATCATTAGCACGATTATTACACAATTGAATTTTCAGGTTACAGTGAATTTCTATTCAGAGTGGGACTGTTTTGAAAATAACCATTAACAAGTGAATCATTAGCTAGTCTGGTTTAAAAATTAGACAAAACTTATATATACTTCTGTCTACTTTTTGTGTTATTTTTGTATTAAAAGCTTGTTTGAGGTTACCTAGACTCAAGTTTAATTATTATTGGAAAACAATACAAAGACACGAAAGTATAAGTTTCGTAATAGTAATTATATTTTAGAACTTGATAAAGCATAGGCGGAAAATATAATTTTTTTCATATCAGAATAGTCACTTGACGATCAAATAAAATAGTGATTAAAAAAGTGAATTTTTATATTTGTAAAGGAAAAGAGAGATTGAAGGATAAAAATGTGAATGTTAAGAGTGTGTAAAATTGTTTAGGTGTGAAGATAACATTAAGATAACATGTTGCATTAAAGTTGGTATATATTTGTTGAAATAGGAATGGGAGATGGTTCAAGACAAGGCTATTTGGGAAGATCCACATATTTGTTCCTAATCCTGAAGGAGCAAGGACCATATTTGCTAATGACTTTGTACTATTCAACAAGGGTTATGTGAAATCAATGGCAGATGCCGTGGGAAAGAAAAGCTTGTTATGTGTACCCGTTGAGAGTCACAAAAGAATAAGGCGTCTTCTATCAGAACCATTTTCCATGACTTCCCTATCCGCATTTGTCACCAAATTTGACAAACTATTGTGTGAAAGGCTACAAAAGCTAGAAGAAAGAGGGAAAAGTTTCAAAGTGTTGGACTTTTGTATGAAGGTAAAAACATTTTTTACGAGTTTAACTTCAATACCTAATATAGTTTTTATAGATTTATGTTGTAAACTTATCAGAAATAATGATAGATATAACTTTTAAGATAATTACAGTAAAAGGAATATATTTACTATAATGACAATTTATTATTAAATGATGACATTTTTTAATATTATCAACATATAATATTTATTAGAAGAAACTATTACATTGTCTAAGACTACGTGTTTTCATATGTAAAAAAGAAAACAAATTTGAAGGCGACGATTTGTGAGCATGAACTGAAAAAATGTGGTCATATACTGCATAAAAATCAACCATAGTCAAATTATCGGAATCAAATGTATATGGACTTTTTATGCTTACTCTGCTTAGTATGATGACAACAAAGAACATATTAACCCTTTAAGTGGTAGAAATGCCCACATATGGTCCTTTTGTTTTCGGCTTTTTAATATACTCATCTTCTCTGGAAAGTGCTGAGTAGTAGCAAATATTTACGTAGTAACCCTATTGAGTTACCAACATAATTTTGACGGTTCGTGATATGATGAAGTCTCATGTATACTATGTTGTGCTCCGAGTCCTAACTCCCATGAAATGTTTGTTTGCATATAAAGATGACATTCGATGCAATGTGTGATATGCTGATGAGCATCACGGAGGATTCATTACTCCAACAGATAGAAGAAGACTGCAACGCCGTCTCTGACGCCATGTTATCCATTCCCATCATGATTCCTGGTACCAGATACTATAAAGGCATCACGGTTAGTGCTATCTTTTAAAAAAGATACCATAATAGACGTACCTAAATTTCTACGGTCTACTTGTTAATTTAAGTAAAAGAATAAGAATAATAACCAAATTTCTTGTTTCTTTTTTTGTGTCTGAAGTTTAATGGGTAAAATAAATAAGTTTAGAGGCTGAAAAAAAATCAACTGTTGATATCAATGCACAACATCATAATAAATGAAATTGTTGAAATATCATTTTTTTTCTCATCAACAATTAAAATCAATTCCTTTATTTATTCAATCTAGAACCAGTGAAATCCAAAAATTGAATAAAATATCAATTTAGTCTTTAAAGTAATTACGAGGTTTGATCTGTTTGGACTCCTTAGGAGAGAAGATGATACTTAGAAACTAAATTGAAAAAATTATTCCTAAAGTTTTATTATGGTTAAGCAGGCTCGTAAAAGGCTCATGGAGACCTTCAGAGAGATCATTGGCAGACGTAGGAGGGGAGAAGAAACTCGAGAGGATTTTCTTCAGTCAATGTTGCAGAGAGACTCACTCCCACCCAGTGAAAAGCTTGATGACTCGGAGATAATGGATAACCTGCTGACATTGATAATTGCTGGACAAACGACCACGGCAGCGGCAATGATGTGGAGTGTAAAGTTTCTACATGACAACAGAGAAGCACAGGACATACTCAGGGTGAGATGCTGCACATATTCTAGTCAAATCATGGACCCAAACCCAACTAAGATTAATTACCAACCATAAGTATTAGCATTATATTTAACCGAATCAACTGTAGAATTTTCTGTCATATCCAGTATTGTTGTAAGTGTCACTTTGATGCTATTTGGAAGGGATAACCTCGTTTTTCTTTCTCAAGAGTAGGATTAGGTGGTATTAGACACGTGAAGGAAGTTCATTGTAGAAAACCACGCGCTCACTCGCGCAAGAAAAAATGACCGGAGTTTCATCTTGACTTACAGGAAGAACAGTTATCTATAACCAATATTAAACCAGACGGAGCTTCACTTAGCCATGAAGATCTAAATAACATACGTTATGGTTTGAAGGTTAGAGTTTATACTTTCAGAAATGATGCACATGCTATGAAATGATTGCTTGTCTATCTAAACTGGAAGCTCCTGCGACAAAAGTTCAAAGTCAAGAATCAATTCGTGTTTTATCCAGGTAGTCAAGGAAACATTGAGAATGTCCAATGTCCTGCTTTGGTTTCCTCGTGTCGCACTTCAAGACTGCACGATCGAAGGTGAGTTACTCAACCTCCTTTTAAGATATCAATACAATTATGCTCATTATGGTTTGCTTAATTATAGGAGAGCGTCATTAGTTTTTCTGGCCTTCTATGACTATGTTACTAACCATACAGGGTATGACATAAAGAAAGGTTGGCATGTTAACATCGATGCAACTTACATACATCACGACTCTGATTTGTACAATGATCCGTTGAAATTCAACCCAAAAAGATTTGATGTAGTTAGCTTTCTCTCCACTTATTTTGGCTTTCTTTCTCTGGATTGTTTTTTGCCACGTCCTTGTGTCAAGAAATTACTTTTCGTCTCATATCTGCAGGAACATCAAAAGCCGTACAGTTTCATACCTTTCGGATCAGGGCCTAGGACATGCCTTGGGATCAATATGGCGAAAGTGACAATGTTAGTCTTTTTACACAGGCTCGCCGGTGGTTATACGTGAGTATTTTAAGTCATACCACGATTCCTATTCTTCTTTTCTTTTATAAATGGACGACAATTAAAAGATACTCCTCCGTAGGTGGACCCTTGATGATTTAGACACTTGCTTAGAAAAGAAGGCACACATACCTAGGCTAAGGAGCGGTTGCCCAATAACTTTGAAGTCCTTGAGCAAAACCATGCTAGAGGCATAATAGAAGGTCATGGAGATTTACAAGAAAAGGGAAGGCTTAATAAGAACAAAGCAGCAGAGGGTCATCTATATCTGCAGAGTTAACATCGCATGAAAGAAATCCGTGGAAGAGTTATATATGTGTATCAATCCAGTTACTACACTACTTCTAAGAAATGGTACCGAATCTATGATTTGCATACTATTAATGAATAGAGTTACGAATTGAATGTAAGATTACCTGGTGGTAGATGATGATGTTACTTTGGGAGAAATCACAAGAATAACCAGCTGCTTGTTGGAACAATGCGTGCGAAGAAACCAACCGCTTTACCTCTAACAAGTTTCGTGTATGGTTTTGTATGAAACAACCACGGTATATATAGGTGGAGGGTAGGTAGTTTCGTGTCTTTTTTAGTGGCCCACTACAATAATCCGCACAATAGCTGAAAAGTGCTTATGAAGCAACGAGAGACAAGTACACAACTGATAACTATTGGGATAAACTGATATAATCCGAGTAATTTGACATCTATCTAATAAGAGTTTTACACAAGTAAAATTACTTTTTCAGTCAACAAATAGTAATATATCAATCTGTGCAAGTCCCCCACATAATACATGATTGATCCCACAATCACTCTTGGGTACATGTGTTGTGGATCAAGATCCTTTGAAGGGCAAGGTTCGCTTTCACCAGTAAAAAGTAGTGTTGATATACGGGTTATGGATAACAAACTAGGGGTTTGTTATAACCCGTTCAATAATATCTTGTCAATGGTTATTACTTGAACTTCAAACTGCACCCTCTGCACTTTAGAGGATAAAAGAAAACGTCTTGAACAATACTTTTTGATTCATTATTTCCAAAATTTTATATCAGTAAATCCTATAACGTTCACAAACTTGGTAGATACTATGCAATGACAAAATATGAACAGCCACATTAGCAATATAATGAACAGAACACTGACATGAATAAAGTACAGACATGTTAAACCTTAATGAATAGAAATTGACTTGTACTCTTTAACTGTATTTGTAATAGCCTGCTCTACCGGAAGTCTTTCCATACTTGAAGCCCCATAAAACCCATGGACTCCTTTGGTTCTCTTCAATATGAATTCCGCTTGCTTTGGACCAGATATTGGACCTGCATATTCCAAGAGACTATAAGTTGACAAACACAAACAACTATTCTTTTAAGAACAGTTAAAAGTGAATGCAGTGAAGTTCAATAACCACATCAAGAGCCTGTCTATTTAGTAGCCAAAAGTTACTGGCAAAACATTCCCCCATAAATTAGAAATTAAGCACACAAGGTAAACAACAAATATAATTTAACAGGAATTGATGATAAGGCTCACATCCCCCACCACAAAATTTACCATCAACAATAAACAAATACATTCACTATTCTCAACGAATTTCTCACACCAAAAACCAACATACTAAAGTAAAAACTCGCTAAAAGACAATTGCATAAAATTTTCTCACTGGATGTTGCATTCATCACTGAAAACTTATTGTGCAGAGCATCCAAACACTTTGAAAATGAAAACACATCTAAACTTCGAGTCCAATCTTTCTTTGCTTACAGATCAAAGCCTTTTCCATTCCTTTGTACTGAAACCCTCCTCGCCCATGCCAGGTTTTCTTTTCTTTTGGTTTAACTTTGTTACTCTTTTGGGTTGACCATACACAAATTAAGCCAAACACAAGTTTTTCAATATGAACAGGAAACATGAAAAGATTCAATAGATGGCTCTAACATAAGATATAGGAAGATGCTTTTCAGTTATCTGTTAATAAACATTCTGCACTTCGGGTCTAGGCCCAAATAATAATAATTGACCAGTGAACACTTAATTTACTATTTAATCTTCAAATATACATCCATAAAACTTTGGAGGTGACTTGCATACCTCCATGGCACAACACGATGACATTGGGATTGATGCTGTGCGCTGCTTCTGCAATAGCTTGTACACGAATTACACTTTCATCAAGTGAAACGGCTGTTTTTGCACCTATGGAGCCTGTTGTAGTTAGACCCATATGGGCAACTATAATATCAGCGCCGACTTTAGCCATTTCAATAGCTTCATGTTGATTGAATGCATATGGAGTTGTCAAGAGACCCATTTTATGGGCTTTCTGGATCATCTCAACTTCCAAGCTGATAATTTAATAGGAAAATGAAATAAAGTTGGGAGAGATGTAATACTCTAACTAATATAATATGATGAAAAATTGTTTTCCAAATACCCACCTATATCCCATTCCCGTTTCTTCAAGATTTTGTCGAAAATTCCCATCAAATAACCCTACTGTTGGAAAGTTTTGTACCCCAGAAAATCCAGTAGACTCCACCTGTCTAAGAAAGTAATCCATTCTGCGGAAGGGATCAGTTCCACATACACCAGCAAGAACTGGAACCTTCTTTACCACCTGAAAACAAAATATAAGTAAGTCAAACATAATGGAAAAGAAAGAGATATAGTACTAGCCTAGCAAGGGAATTTCATAATTACATAAATAACCAATTTTTACCCAAGATAGGTATTGAGGGTTAATACTTTATTGCTAGTTAATCTGACCTCAAGAATTAGTATTTTCACTTTCTTAAATGTCAAAAAGCTTAAGTTATTAGTTGAATGTGCATGAAGTGCCTTCTATGTGACATTTGTAACACTTCGCCTCATACAGGAGCCCTTTAGGCTTTGAAATGTGGACAAGCATGGGTGTACCTACCTCGAGTTAAAATTCGACTTTTTATTAGAAGAATGGGGTGGATTGATCAAACTGTGATCACTTGGTCAAGGGCCTTTGATACTATGTTTGAAGCAACTTTTCAAAAGGATATGCTATTAGGTCAAAATGCACATGTGAATATTATATGTAAGAGAGTAGTCAGGGTTAGTTACAAGTTGAATTCAACTGTCATTAGCTTTATACAGCAGTCACTGGTATAAGCATAAATATATACAGACACACATACACACTCTGCATCTCAATCTTTTAAGATAATAACAAAATTCAATTTCTTTCTCTATATTATTTTCATGGTTTCAGAGCTTGCGATCCTTTATGGTGAAGTCGCTCTCTTCACTATGGATTACATCAACATCCTGGTGTATCAAGTTCGCCCTTTTCTCTACAAGCCCTATGTGATGCTGATTGGGGTGGAGATAGATGATCTACTTCTAGTGCAACAGTCTATTTTGGTCCAAATCTTATATCTTGGGAAGTTTAAAAAGAATCAAGTTGTTGCTCAATCAAGTACTGAAGCTGAATACAAAAGTCTAACTCAAGTCACTACAGAAATTTTATGGTTTTAGACACTTCCCCCTGAACTTGGAATTTCTTATTCACCCATCATGTATTGTGACAGTCAGTTGTTGTTTCTTTGCCTCACAATCTAGTTCTTCATGCCAGGATTAAACATATGGAATTAGATCTCTTCCTTGTCAAAGAAAAAATCATTGCCAAAGAGCTAATTGTCAAACATATTCCTGCCTAAAACTTTGAGACCATTAGTGATTCCCACCCACCTACAGTTTGTGGTGTGTGTGTGTGAATACCATATGAAAGAGGGCAGTTCTCAACAGCACTCAGAGTCAGTTAAGGGTTAGTTATAACTTGGATACAAGCAAAAGGCTGCCCCTAGTATAGGCATGTATATACACGCTGTATCTCTATCTTTCAAGATAACAGTAACAGAATTCAGTATCTCCTAAGGGTTCATTAACCTGTTGTAATGGCCGTAACCCAAATTGCTTTATGATTTAGCCATTGGACCTTTACCCTGAATAGCCCATTGTTTCCTTTTATCTGTTCAAAACCCCGTGGTGATATTGATATACATTATTTTGGAAAAGAAAAGTTTTCTTCCTTAAAGAAAGACTACCAATCATATTTTGTGACTACCTATATTAAAAAAGAATTTTGAAATTAGTTTATGCTCGACTTAAGAAGCATCTGCAAAATCAGACACTTAGAGTGAAAAAAACTTCAATAGAAGTTAGCAGTTGGACAATACTTTTAAAGTATTCTAGAACAAGTAAACAATTAATGGCATACTGGCAAAACTTCATTGGCCATGTCAAGAACAACAGCATTAGCATCAGCAAAAGGTAACAATCCGGCTAATGAACCTCTTCCAGCCATTCGGAAGCGCCCAGAGTTGTACAAAACTATTAGATCAACGCCTCCGGCTTCTTCGAACTTGGCAGATATACCTGTCCCTGCACCAGCTCCGATTATTGGAATTCCTTTATCTATTTGATGTTTCAGTTGATGTAATATGAGCTGTGTTTTCTCCAAAGTTTCTGCAAGCAGAAATGAAAACATCATTTCCATAGTTGACATAAAGAATATATTTTCTGCCAAATGCAATTCTGGAGAGCACCTCACAGAAGTCAAATTAAGCAGCTTTTCAGCACAAAAAGAAGCAATTGGCTTTTAATAAATATCTTTCAGGCCAACACAAATTAAGTGTTACAAGAGCAAAACACACAAATAATGAGGAAAATTGAAAAAACTAATTTCTTATTGCAAAATACTGTTTAACATAATACAAATTCAAGTTAAATGAGAACCTGTTCTAGCTTCTGGAAATTCACTAGGTGGATAGACGATGCTCCCAAAGCTTGACGCATTTGAAACATAATCTTCATTAAATTGTTCAACAGATTCAGGATTGACAACTTGTTGTCGAGTAGAATCTGTACCAGTTTTCTCATGAATCTCCAAAAATGCATCAACCAATGCATTTGCAAATTCGAGGTCATTAATATGATGAGGATACACCTTTACCTGTACATAACTCTTAACTTTACAAAATACTCAGCAATAAATAAAATGAAATTAAGAAAACTTGAAGCTGATAATTATGATAATAATACTTTTGAGCAACCATACCTGTCTATCACCATTAGTTGGAATAAGGTTTTGTAATTCACGAAGAAGAGTACCCGTTGCCTCTGGATCATAGAAAGGCTTCCCAGGTGCATCTAAAGCAGATACGCCCTTCTCTGGAAGGCACACACAAATCTTAGATGATGACTTCTTCAGTTTCTTTGCTATGAAATCAGCAAATTTTCTGTTCTCATCTACTGTTGTTCGCATGAGTGAAACCTGCAAAAAGAAATAATTGATTTCTTATATTGGAATAAATAATGACTTCAAGCATTTTAACACATGGTAAACATCTTCAGTTCCAGGGAATGATATAGTGTAATGTGAATAGTCCAGTTTTGGTAGTAGTCACAGGATTGCTGGAAAAATGCATCTAAGTTCAAGGAGAAAATGATGGACAAAATGTAGGACCTTAAACGTAATCTAATCACAAGCAGATATGACTAGTTTTCAAGCAAAGACCAGAACAGAACGGAGTCATATAGAGTAGTCACCTGTTTATTGTGTTCATATATATTTCTCTGCTGAAACTTTGATGGTATAGTATCTTTTTCTCCAAAGTTCACCATGTCTAATGCCCCCACACTCAAGACTAACGGCACTTTATTTTCTATGATGGCATCAAAACGATAACTGTCACATGCCATTACACCTCCAACTATGTAGTCGGCTACCTCTGTCGTTGTGATGTCAATAACACCCTAACCAAGACAAAAGAAAGGAAGACGAGTGAACAACAGAAAAGGAGACAAAAATACATAAAGAAGTATTAGAAATGAAAAAAAAAAATACAAGTAATTTCAAAATGCTTATCCCAATTCATCTCATCTGACAAGATCACACTATTATGTGAAAGAAAGTTACGAGTTTACTTTCCCAAAACAGACTACTATCCATATATCTAAAATAAAATGAATGCGGTATTGAGCTTAATAAATACTCAATGTTCCTTGGATAGGGTTCAAAATCAGTAGGCAAAATATGAAGTTTCTCCCCTGGAACATTCAATATGCTCAAGAGTCAGGCTAAGTAGCTTAGCCTTGACAGCAATACAGTTAGGTCATATGCTTGTCCTCTTGATGTGTATAAAACAAGTCCAATCAATTGGAAGCTGCAACTAAACAAGGATCAGAACTTAACCTCCCTCAAATGTCACATCCATAAGGTGCATTGATTCAAATAGTAAGGAAATTGCAACATGAAGCCTCAACAGAAAATACAGTCCTAACCGTAAGTATTCTAAATTCATAGAAGATCAAAGCAGAATTGTCCAGATAAAATATTTCTTATGCTATGATTTCAAAACAAGTGAAATTCCAACACGTTCAAAACACAACATCAGCTAAATTTCCCATAATTAAAGTTTCACAGACTTAGCTGCTTCAATACCTGTATAAACCCCTCTCTAACCAAATTCTCCATGGCCCTGCCACCCACCCCAGTTGCATGGAAAACCAGGGTCTCATAACCTTCTTTATGCAACCTATCCTGGACAGCATTAACACAAGGAGTAGTAACACCAAACATAGTTACACCAATAGTAGGTTTAACTTCAATGCTAGAAGAATCCTTTAAGCTCTGAATCCTTCCAACAACCATCCCAGCAAATGCAGCCGCAGCATTAGACAAGATCAGTCTGCTAACCCTGTTGATGCCTGCAATGTCCACAACAGATGGGAACAAAACCAAATCTGAGGTTCCAATATAAGGTTCAGTTTGACCGCTGGCCACTGTTGAGACGATGACTTTGGGGATCCCAATCGGGAGAGAGGTGAAGGGAGACGACAGCAGTGACGTACCCCCACTCCCCCCAACACCAATAACACCAGCAAGACATTGATCCTCATGAGACTTCTTCAAGAACTGCTCCAATGCCTGGCTCATCACGGCAACCGCCTTGCCTCTGTCATCCGGGAGAAGCAAAGCTTCGTTTGTTCCAGTATTGTAGGAAGAGACAACGTCATTCCTGGAAACAAACGGGAAATCTTGCAAACTTTGTGGCGCATTCGAACCAGTAGAGACATCAACCACCACCACCTCTACCTGTCACCCACTCTCATCAAAATATAACTAATCAAACTACAACAAACACGATTTAGAGTCTGAAATGTATATCACGCCCATGCAGTGATTGTTTACATCTCTTTGACATGATAAAACTTCAATTAATTTGCAAATATGTCGTTACTTTCACCAATTAATTAGCTTAATAAACAGTTTAATCTTAAAGAACTAATTTCTATATTCAGATAAAAATAACAAAAATCACGAATTACGGGATCAAATAGAATAATGGCGGTAGTTGTTGCGTGAATTGAACGATTGTGAGTACTACGTGTGTACCTTGGAGGAGGAGGAGGAGAAGCGGTGGAGATTGGAGCGAAGTGAATCGGAGAGGAATCGGAGCTCGTGGAGCTTGGTGTCGAGGGTTCCGACGCAGAAAACACGAAGACTTGTGGAGTGGTTGCGCTGTGCCATATTGTAGAGTCAAGGGAATGAGGGAGAAATCACACCTTCATTTGCCTCAACAACTTCACTCGCAATATTGTAGCATTCCCTTCCCATGTGCCATTAAGTGGACTGTCAACCAAACATGATATCATTTCTTCACAAAAATCATTACAGTTGGCATCACTTTACTATCGCCTCCTGTTATCATATATTCTGATCACCGCTTACATTTTTTTTTAGTCTCTCTGTTTCTTCAGTACTTCATAAACAATTTTGGTCCAGACATGTTCCAAAACTGATCTTAGTATCTGAATATTTTTTTTATTATTAAAAAAAGTTAAATTTGTTTTTTCCTTAAATTTTAGTGAATTTTTGGAATTAATCTATTTCAAAATTTTAAATCAATTTAGTCATTCATTTTTCAAAATATATGGATTTAGTTTTTTTAATCAAATTTGGTTAGGTATATTTAATATTTCGTACGCATCTCGGAATTGTATATAAGTTATTTATATTGTTTAACACATTTTTATTAGTACAAATAAAAACAGGCCTTAATAAATGAATCTAGTGACATAAAATTTATGTGTGTCTTACTCAATTATCACCAAATGATAAAAAGTATTATACTATTATGTTTTAGCAATGTAAACACATATGAATGGATCTAATGACATAAAATTTGCTTATGGGTCAAAGTTATATTTAATTAAACTCATAGAACTAAATGATAAAACTATTATGTTTTAATGATGCAAACACGTCTTAATAAATAAATCTTAATGACATAAAACTTGTATGTAAGCTAAAATCTTACTCAATTACACTCAGATAACTAAATAATAAAACTATTATACTATTATGTTTTACCAATGAAAAATAAATATAGTGACATAAAATTTGTTTGTGGGTTAAAGTCTTACTCAATTGGATCCATATAACCCAATGATGAAACGATTAGACTATGTTTTTTTTTTCTTAATTATTTTGGGCAATTGGAGAAATATAACTCAATATTTCATTGTAATTAATCATGTAGATGTAAGAATAAAAAATCCTCACATCACAAATAATTAATTATAATTAATATTTATTATGTGATTATAAATATCAAACGATCATAAATGTTCTACGAGTCTCAAATTCATTACAAATATATCCACTCTTCAAACATTTAAAATAAATATTTACATCAACATCATTTATAATGTAACTAAAATAAATAATAATATTCATGTATATAAATTAATTATACAACATATAATTTATATTAACATACATCACATAAAACCTTGTAAGTACAAAAACATCTATTATTTACAAAACCTTATCATATGTACCAAACCATATTGGATGTACAAAACATATGCTGATTAAACTATCACACCATAAAATCATTTTTACGTTAAAATATAGATATAAAATAAAGTTATATACTCCTTATTATTTTAACAAGATAAAATGTTACATTTTAAATTCATCTCAACTTCAAAATAATCAACACATCCAATATCCAAAAATGGTATCAACTGTCATAAGTGCAACAGACAAAGTTTTGCATTACATAAGTACACAAAACAAATTTCAGAATCCTAGAGCGATTAAAGCCTCGAAGGACCACACTGTGATGCTTCGAGATCTTTTATACCCATAATCACAAAGTCCAATAGGTTAGTGTCACCTCATCAATAGTGAAACCTCCAAAGTTGTGTTCGACATCAAACACAGAAAAGCGCAAATAAAGAATCCAAAAAGGATAACCATAACAGATACAAAAAACAAAAACAAGGCAAAGGTTAACCTTTCTCTGATACCAAATGTAAAATTAATGCGGAAGAAATGATTAAGGACTGCCATTGCCACTGTTATGAGATTCATTTAATGCATTTTTTTGTTTCAAACATTCACTCTTTAAACTTTGATGATATATTATATTGTAGAAGAGAACAAATTTGATGACCCAAAGCACAAAACACATGTTAAATTTATAAAGATATTTGTCTATCACATAGTAGTTGACACAATAAATTGTTGCCAATTATATGAGATTATTATAGTTTCAAAATTTATGCAATAATTATAAAATTGATTGAGAAATAGATCACATCTATGAAAATAATTGATCATGTGAATATTTCATATTATCTCACATATCACATATCACATATTTCATATTTGGGAAATCTCAAAAGTAGTGACACATTCCTTAAAAGTTTCCTCATAATATTTTATTACAAGAAATCATGATGATGAGATCTATGTTAAAAATTGACTCTAATTAACAAAAATATTTTCTAAATTAAATCAAAATTATAAAGTTATAAAATACAAAATAAAATATTTAACTATAAAATTAATAAATTAATAAATTACAAAAATAATTGATCTATTACAATTACTTTGATCTATTATCACCTACTCTGTGATAACGATATGAAAAAGCAATAACACTTGTAAAATAAGCAAATTTTACACATTCAACCTAAGTCAAACAAGAAAAGCTTTCAACCGATCAATCTGTTAGGAATCCAAGTGTGAGTCTAAGTCCCACATTGACCAGAAATGAGAAAGTAGAGCACCATATAAGGATCAAGGCCCATAAACCCATCGCCTTAAGGTTTTGGGTTGAGAGTGGTGTCGGTATCTTATGTGGTTAGGCTCAGGTCTCATTGGTGTTGTTCTCCCCAGTGAAACCCCCTCTGTAAAACCTGACAAGTGGTATTAGAGCCTATGGTTAATACCGGCTCAGACGAGTGCAGTATGGTCCTAGTATCGAAAGTCTTCCTGACAGTGTGTGTTGTTCTCCCCAGTGAAACCCTCTCTGTAAAACCTGACACAATCTTGTATGAATCTTGTTGATGAAGAAGTTGATTAACATGTTTTGATCACTCCAAGAACTCTCTGGTCTTTCTTTCATAACTTTCTTATTTATGAAAATTTGTTACCTCAATTCAGATAGACATTGGGTTTTAAAATAGTTTTATGACACGATTAATTAATTATATTATTTAATGTAATCGAACAATCTGATAACAGATTCAAGGTCCATTTGTCAAATTTGTTATAATTGATTACATTCACCGGTGGCCTTCACAGGGACAAAGGGGCCATGAACCCCCAATTTTTTTTTATATTTATAAATTTTTATACATCAATATTTATATACATTTTTTTATTGTCCACATTTATTTTTTAATTTTACATTTTAAATAATTTTTAAATAAAATAATTATTTTATTAATATTATCTTTTAAATAATTATTTGTATAATTTAATTATTTTTTATTTGATTATTTTTTTAAACTTAAATCATTATAAATGAAAATTAATTATTGTAAAATTATAAAAATATTTATATTTAATGTTAGAATTATAATAACAATTATAATAATAATTTTATTATTTTTTATTATCATGAAAAAAATAAATACAATGTTTTTACTAGTTTATATAAAAATTTTGAGATTACTCTTTTGGTTCCTATTTCGTTCAAAAATATCAAGTTAGTCCTCCAACTTTTTTTTTGCATCAATTTGGTCCTGATTTTTGAAAAAAATGATGCAATTTTTTCATATTTGTTAAATTTGTTGAATCAGATTTTTCATCAAAATTGGAGATGTGAATAAGGATAGTTTAATTTATTGGCGTAATTGACATAATTATAGTGTCAATTTTGATGAAAAATCTTTCTTCCGCTTCAAAAAGTTTAACAAAAAAGATAAAAGTACATTAATTTTTAAAATATCAGAACTAATGTGACGACAAATTTTTTTATTTATTTAATTATTATTATTATTTCCTATAATATACTTATAAAATTTAAAGGCAAAATTA
>Ga0214545_1002153_pt1 | contig 37910 bp, 20 predicted proteins | sample CNSS4metaG_FD_160064 | JGI IMG/M metagenome (GOLD analysis project Ga0214545, IMG submission 160064) | Root nodule microbial communities from cowpea collected in UCLA plant growth center, Los Angeles, California, USA - CNSS4 | ecosystem: Host-associated > Plants > Roots > Nodule | place: USA...
ATACCCTAAACTCCGTACTCTTTAAATATTCATGTATGTGATGTTTTATTAATTTGAGGTTATCCAGTTTTTGGGACGTTACAAGTTATAGATACTAACTTTTTAATTTAAAAAAAAAAAAAAAAACTCAAATACATCCTTAAATCTGTTATATATAACCTCTCATTTTCCAAATCATCCAAATAATTATGTCATTTTGAAGAATCATTAATGAATTATTTCTTAATTTCGACTGTTATAACTATTTTATCTGGTACAAAATTTCTTTTTTATATGAATAGAACATAATTTTCCTATTAAAAATGCTTACTTTAGAGTGTTTTTCAATGATATATTTTACTATATATTTCCTTTGACAGAAATATGGTTAAAAAAGAAAAAGAAAAATTTGAAAAAGATTTAGGAATTCCAACAATATCTAATTGTGGTGTATTAACAATTTCTCATGAAAATAAATTTTTTATTTGAGAATTTAATTGAATACGAGCAACTTGGTACAAGAGTATTGGCTAACTTAGACCGGGTTTAGACAAATTCATTATCCATCCTATTGAGAATTGTGGAGTTTGGTTGAGGTGATTTTTTATTTTTTTTTTATATTAAACTCAGTTAAATTCAATTCATCCTTAAATGATTGATTAGGTCAAAAGTTTGTCAAAACTAATTTAAAGCATGAAAATAAATAAAAATACATATAACATAACTTGTCTTATACCATAAATATAAAAGTGGGGTTCAAACCACCTATACAAAACTTATCACCTAATCCATTATGTGTAGATTAATTTGAATTGGATCAAGTTTGATCAGAATATAAATAAAACCCAATTCAATTTCACTGGATTGAATTGGATCAGGTTAACTTATTAGATAACAATCCAATGAACAATCCATTCTAAATAAAATATAGGTAAGAAATTACTAAATTCATTATACATACAAAAGTAAAATAAAAAAATTCATATTAAAAAAAAGAAGTTTCACTTGTCCTCATTCTGTATTTTTACTTTATTATTATTCTTTTAAAATCATAGAAGATAAATCTAACAATTGAAAACTAAAATTTTGTATTAGCTTATCAAAAAGGTGAAAAATGATTTTTAACATTTCTAAAGCAACTCATGAGGAAGGCTCAAAGCACCAAACAATAAAATATTTTACTTAAGTCAAACTAAACATATTTTGAAATTTTACATATTATAAAACATGTTTTGAAATGTCCTTTTTTGAGTTCTCCATAATTGTTTTCATCCTTTCTTTTTTCCACCCATTACAGAAATCTGTTTCATCAGTCCACTCTCAATCTCAGTCAGAAAGACTAGAAAATAGTTTATGTTTAAAGAAATACTTTTCTAAATAAATTTATTTTTAAACTAAAATAATTCAGATCCAAAATGTATAAAAAATTATCTATCACCACATGTTATCCTTGATTGTTATATTCTAAATAAGTGTTTTGGTGAAAAAATATATTAAAATTTATACTGGAGGTTAAAAAAATTCTGCACGAATTAGCAAAAGGAAAATGCACTAAAAAAAGAAATTCAATAATTATATTATATAACACAGTTGATGGTGTAACTTGAACTTCATTTTATATATAAAATTGGTCCATTGTCTATAATGGGAATCCAAAATACATGGTGACCCCTGTGCTTTTACAATTTTATTTATATTTTTTGAAACATTACTAATGATAAAGAATAAAACTAATAATAATTGTTATTTTTTAAATAAATAATTTAAAAAGAAAATTATTCATTTTATTTCTCATCTTATATCTTCTCACCTATATATTTCTTCCCTTCTGTATTCTTTCTTTTGTACTAAACAAAACTTAAAACAAAACAGGGCTTTAGTAATGGGCCATCTTAACAGAGAAAAACATTTTGTCACCAAAAAACTTTGAAATTGTCCAACCTCTGCCACAATGGCTCTATCATGAAAACAAAAAAAAGAAAAATCTCCATTTTCTTTATCAGCAACAACAAAGCTACAAGTTAATAAAAGTGCATGCATTGTACGGTTTGAAGTAAGATTTTTTTACAGTTTCATTATTAAATAATATACATTTAATAGAAAATAAAGATAATTGAAGTGCAAGTTGCATGTTGCTTCTTGTAATTTTGATATACTTGAATACTTTAGCTAAGGACAAATAGTTGAAGTCGTAGGGGCTGGTCTTCTTTATATATATATATAAGAGAGATATTGAAAAAGTCTTCTCCAAAACACACGCGTTTGATAAAAGTTACCCTTTTTTGTACGAAAACAAAAATAACAATCTGCAGGCATTTCTTTATTCTCTAACGTCATTTTCAAACTCCATTATTCAAACAACAATGAAACTATTACTAACAAGCACCAATATACGGCTTCTAGCTTGGTCCCCTATACTACTATATATGCATCATTCACAACTTGTAAATTAATTTCAATATTTATTTTTCATCTTGTATCAAATCTTATACTAAGAGAAAATCAAATGAGGTTGTTCATTTTGCAAAACATTGGACAAAGAGTCCAATGATGTTATGTCTGTAAACTGGAGTTTTTATTGAGGATGTCCAGGCCCAAAACAATTGTTGTTTAAGGCATTTTTAAGTTCAGAAAGAGAGAAAGTGAAAATTTTAAGGCATTTAAGTTCAGAAAGAAAGAAGCTGAATGAATTTATTTTCTGTGAGTGAGGTAAGTAGTAGACGACAATTCAGTAACCGGGCAAACATGTCGGAACAAATGTGAGCAGTTAAGTTATTTTAAAGTGTTTCAAACTCGAGTTGTGTCATACGAATAAATGTAGGAAAAAAAAAAAGATCAATGTTCGGTTCAGTTACTCTCAGAAAATTGACCACCTAGTTCAGGGATCAACACGTGTTTGTATACTTCTTTTTATCGTTCTGTGATAAAGTCAAGTATAAAAATTGCACGCGTGTAAATCTATGATAGAGTATGTTTTTATCCCGTATATACGATTGTATGTTAGTGAGTGCATCTTTTTTTTTCCTTTGAATACGGTCAATATGTCCGGAAATTATACATTCAAAAAATAAAATAGTTTTTATACACATTTTACGGAAACAAAATTTTATTGGGATGCTTAGGTTAGAAGTAAAATGGAGGTCTGTCCCTAATGCCGAAGATAAATAAATAAATGAAAAGAAAAATTATTTAATTTAAATAAATTAAGATAATTTTTTTATTCATTTCTTATTGTTTATATTATATTATGGTTTATTTACTATTAAAAGTTGAGATTTAAACAACAATAAACACTCATCCCTAATTGATTGTAAGATGTTTTTGAAGTTAGAAAATTAAGTAAACACACATGTAGCATTATATTGAATTACCTTTCCATTCAAGACATAAAGTTCTACCTTTTGTCGAAAATAATATTAACTATGAATTAGATATTATGTTGAAAACTTTGAGTTCATAGAATAAAATTAACAATTGTGTCATTTGTTTTTTTTTTATTTTTATTTGCTTTAACAAATACTTTAGTTTAATAGTTTAAGTAAGATTTGTTTCCCTTTCTTTTTAGTATGTTGTTAAAAGAACATAATTTGAAACATTAATATTAGAATATAAATATAAATAATATATAGAATATTTTAATGACTCAATTTCTATTTGGTTATAATATGTACTTTCTTTTCACTCATTTCCCATATAAAGTTGTAAAAATAAAACTATTTTAATTCATGTGTAAACTAATATATATAACACAACAATATGCACATATGTAAAACTCTTTCATGTGTACATTCTTTATAATGCATCAAGCATTATTTATGATAGCAAATATAATTCTTTTGTCTTGTTCTTCCAATAATGTAATTTTGATAAAAACAAAAAAATAAACACCAAGTAAGATTATTAAAAGAAATGATGAAATTTATGTTCTATAAATAATATAATTCAATTAAATCAAAGTTTATGTTTTTTGAAATGCATTATATCATTTAAACAAAAGAAAAATAAACAAGTGGTGCTGTGATGAGAGAAAAAATGTTACATAAATTTAAGTGAATCTGATGAATATCAAACTAATCAAACAAAAAGAGAAAAAAAAATGAAAAAATTGTATACAAAAAGTTTTTCAAATAGAAAAATAACAAAAATATATTTTACAGATTAGTTAATAAATTAAAAATATTTTAATAAGTTAAAACAGATATTTTGAGAGAAAGAAGACAAATGTTTACGTACTCATCTTATATTCTCATACCTACTTCAAAATCAAATCTTACCTACATGGAAATAATATAAGAGTGCTCCATTAAAAAAAAAAAGTTAGACGTATTGAGACAATCCCCATATCTATTTTGTCATCCTAACATTAATATTGATGATACTTATACACATACCTATAGATAAACCATTAGAAGATCTAGTAACTGAAATCATAAATAGACTACAATATATATATATATATATATATATATATATATATATATATATATATATATATATATATTATAAGAGTGGAAGGTCTTTTCAACAATAATTAAAGATAAGTTAATATGAACCAATTCAACTTTATAATTTTCATCTTTGTAGTTTTACACCATTCTCAAACGGCTCACTTGATGTTAAACATTTGAGATTCTATTGTTCTTGCAAATTAAAATATATGTGGAAAAAGTCTCCATAAAATGGTTTTTATTTCTTTGAAATGATTGAGTATACAAACATTGATGAACTTAAAAAATCATTCCAAAAGGATCATCTACATAACATCTCTTTTCGCAGTATACAAAAAATCAATCTGTACTTATGCTCTTCAACTCCAAAACAATTACATCTAAATGACATAAATTTGAAATTTCCGTAAAATTATAATTATTTATTGTTAGGAATCCAAATGTGAGTTTAAGTTTCACATTGATAAGAAATGAGAAAGTAGAGCACTATATAAGAATAAAGACCCATAAATCTATTGTCTTAAGATTTTGGGTTGAGAATGATATCAGTGTGGATCAGGTAAAGCGTGTCCTGTTAAGAAGAACGGTGATACGGTATTTATGTTAGTATTTAATAGTAGTTGACTTTGTAATTGGATTTCCATTTCTTGAAATTGCAAAGCTCTCAATCATCAACAAGTGTCACACCACTTTTTTGAGTTTTACAAAGCACATTTCTTGAACTGCTCAACACAATTTTCCCCTTCTGTTGTATCTTTGTTTTCTTTTGACTCGTTCTTTCGATGAGATATGCCATTTCACTATCATGTTCCCACCAACTTAAAAAAATATTGATTTGTAAAATGATTCCTTCATTTATAGGAAAATTTGTGTTCTGGAATACTTACATTGTTGGCATTCTCGATGCAGTTTGTATTGTTGTTCAAAGAAGTCACTATACAAAACTTTCGAAGGTTGAGAAAACACCAAAAATATTAGTGGTGTAAAAGTAAAATATTGTAATCAATAATTGAAGGATCCAAGAAGAGATTAATGTTATGTTTTCAATTTTTCCAATCTCTTTCGATTGCTATATCCATCGACTAAAATCTTTAAATTATTTTTCATCTCTCATCACAAATTTTCACACCCTTCAAATTCACTTAAATCAACCAGAAGGTATTCTATCTTTCAATATTTGCAAAAATAATAGATATTATAGTTATAATAAATTATAATTATGTACATTGTTTATAAATTATTCAGATTTGACAATATATTCTAAAATTTCTATAAGTAAAATTCTTGAATTTTGATATTGAATTAAATATTGTGACTTTTATTTTGATAGAAAAGTGTTTAATTAATACTTAAAATAGTAAGAGAGTATATGAATATGGCTACCTTACATGAATGGGGTTAAAAGGAAAATTTTATACTTGACAATAATGAAAACAAAAAGAAGTATGAATTTTTATTTTAAAGACAATAGTATAATGAAATTTGTATTTATATGGCTCCATTGTTATCCTGAACAAAACCATTATGTAAAGCAGATTTCTTTTTATTGTATAGAGATTGATGTTGCAATGGAAGTAAAATATTGTAATCAATTATTAAAAGAGAACTTACTGCTTTGTCTGTCTGTGGGAAGACACAAATTTGTGAGGGTAATTACAGACATTATCTGTCCAAGACAATTAGGAAAGATTGAACATAATCATGTGCAATTTGCATGTTGAAGTAATAAAGACAAATAATGTCTAGATCACTTAAATCTCTTAAATTTTATTTGGATTGGTGCAAAAACAAATAAAAATTGAGAGTGTTACGACACTCTTGGTAGAAAATGATTTAGAAAAATGAAAGAAAATATCTGAAAAGTACGTTGGATAGAAAAAGTAGAAAGTAAAATAGAAATTTGAAAGTGGTGGAAAATTAAAAAAAGAATGACTAAAGGCATAATTAAAATTGTATTTATGATCCTGGGGGAAATAAAAGCAAAGCAACACTGTGTCTGTGTGATTGATTGGAGGGACAGAGTGAGATGAGAGGTAATTAATAATATTATGAAATAGTGGACCCAAGTAATAAAATAGTGTGGAAGAACATTAAAGGAAATTGCAGTTCATTAATAAGGTGTGAGATATTTTGATGAAGGTGGAGGGGAGAGAGAGAAAAGTGTTTAATAAAGTAATTAATGGTGGGTGATATTTGAAGATAAGAATGCTTCCTGGTATAGATACAGAGGTTGTTTTGTTGAGGATGAGCAATAATTGTGTGAGAGCAGAGAGAGTCTGCACTTGGATCTGTGAAATACTGTACATAACGTGAGAGGTGGTCAGAGAAGAGAAAGGTTGAGTGGTTAGTCCCTTGGATTGGAGCAAGTGTTTGGTTTGGTTGATCAGAAATAGCAGTCACTAGCTTAAATCACGCAGTTATGGGGAACCTAAACTTTGGACACCCTCTTCTGCATGCTTCTCTCCTTTAACTATCAACCAATACGTAAATACTTTTCTCTTTCATCATTATTTTATTTTATGCACTAAGCTAAACCTCTTTCTTTGTAAAGAGGGAAACAAAATCAAACATAGATATATGAGATTCATGAAAAAAATATATGCTTTGGTTTCCTATCTTCATTTCTTCTATTGGCTATGAATACCTACCACACTTTTTCTTACCTTTAAGAAATCTTTCATACATGTCTAGCAACTTAGAGAAGAAGAAAGTTGAAATATATTCACCTTCTCTCTATTCTCCATGGCCTCTATTCCACACATTGTTGTGCTTTGGCCTGATCGCTCTCCATCAACACATTATTGTCTACAAACAAACACTCTTCCAATTTTTCAAGATCTTACGACACATTTTTCTTTGGTATCCTACTCTCATATGAAAAAAAAGGCACATGTAGGTGAGCAAAACCAAATAAGAATAATGTAAGTTCACATTAGACACCTCATCTTTCTTGGAATTAGAAAAATGACCAATTATGACAGGTCAACCTTTTATATACAATTAATTTAACAAGTTAAAATCACATTTTTATCTTATTTGTTTATATTAGGTGCACTGCAAGAATTTTCACCGACGAATTTTTACCGACAAAAATAAATTCATTAGTAAATTTAAATTTATCGATGAATCTTACTTACAAATTTTATAATCTAAACTACAAACGGAGATTTCATTTATATCGAATTTATTGATAAAATTCATCGTTAAGATTTATAAATTAGAATTTGTATTACCAATCAATATATCCGTTGGTAATATATCTGATGGTTAAGTTCATCTATAATTTGTGATCTCTATAACAAACAAATATTTCATCGTTAAAATGAATAACAAATTTATCGTCAAATCTAATAAAAGTTTTTTGTATATTAAGAGGAGATGGGTGAAAAGAAATAGAGAAAAAAGAGGTGGTAGTGAGGAATTAGGTGACAACCACGACAACATGAAAGAAGACGAAGAGAAAATGAAAGGAGAAAGAATAAGAGTAGGAGAAGGATTGAAATTTTTTTTATAATTACCGATAACTAAATTTTGTTGGTAATTACGGATGAACATTTATCCATAAATTTAAAATCATCATTAATTAGCTAAAAAAAATTAAATCCTCAAAAAATTTTTAGGACAAGAAAATTATTGCTTATTGTTTTTCTTTCTTCTTCTTGATCACCAATAAAGCATAGCACAACTCACATAAAAGGTGTCATGATAAATTTAGTTTATCATATATTTTAGGTAAAGTTATTTAATAAATAAATATAAAAAATTAATTTTAATAAAATGTTTTAATCAACTTATAGTCATATGAGTAATTTTATAATTTTAAGATATTAAAATGTCAAACATAACCCAAGTTAGATAAATAAAATTTAACTACCTAATATTAAATAACATTCTCATCACGTGTTAAAAATATTAATAATATATTATTGTATCTGTTAAGAAGAATTGAAAATCAATGACAAGGAAGGATGGAGAACGTTAATACACAAACATAAACATGGTATTCGGTTGGTCATAAACATCGAATACACAATTTCCGAAGGACTTCCAACGTGTTTATATCTTAGGCAAAACGACAAAGGAATAAATCAAGAGACAGATAGTTAGTTTTAATAAGTGGATTCTTCATATTTTCTTTTTATAACCATGATTATTTAAAATGTCAGTAAAGTTATCCATTCAATTACTTTTTACATGATGCATATTTAATCAATTGTGAATTTTGTAATGTTAACTTAATTTTTAAATAATATAAAATTTTGTATACATACTAAATAAAAGCATGAAATTCAATTGTTAGATTAAAATAAATTTGTTGTGTAATAAGTTGTTGAAAATATAATTAAATTATATTTTATTTAGATTAACGTTTGATTAATAAATAACTGAATGTTACATTCTAAAAATATCTGTAATAAGATAAAATAGTAAAAATACTTAGAGAAAAATCATAAATAATTTTTTAGTTATCCATATATTTTAAATAATTAACAATTATGGAACTTTGTTGAGAATTAATTAAGAGAATTAGGAATTAAAGGAGCCATATACCCCAAAGATATTAACAACTAGTTAGAGAAAAAAATTATGATTTGTTTGGTTTAGGCATACAAATGAAAAAATGAAGTAATTTAGTATCATTTTCAGATCAATAGTTATCATAAATACAAATATATTTTAAAAAATTTAAGACATGGTAAAATTAATATAACAGAAAAGTATTCTAAAATTTTGTTTACATTTTTATTTAAGAAATACTTTTGTCATCTAATAATTATAAAAATAGAAAGCAGCATAAAATGAATGCAAAATTCAAAATTATTATTTAACTATATTGAATTGTGCAAATATAATCAATTATGTACTAATATAATTGATTATATAGTTATTTACTGTCTTCATATTTTGTTTCTGTTGTTATTTATTATGAGTATGTTTGTGTTAAAATAACTTATTTGATGAAATGATATTTATTTTTAAAGTACTTTTACTTAAACAGAAAATGATATACACTCGTTAACTCTAAAACACAATAAATTAGAAGTGAAAAGAAGGATAACTGAGAAAAGATTCCTTAGTAACAAATGTTGTGACACCTTAAGAAATTTGTAGGATAATTTTATTCAATAAAAATCATAACAAATATGTGAAATATTAAGTATTCAAGTAACAAAATTTTCACCAAATATGTGAAATACATTTTATCAATGAATAACAAAATTTTAAGTTCATCTTGAGAATAATAAATTCCAATTCACTTATTAGAAAGATTTGAAAGGGTTAATTTGTTGTATGAAAAAGTAAGTTACTATATATTTTAAATATAAAACTAAATTTTAAACTTTCAATCAAAGACAAAGATAACATCGTCTAAATAGATTCAAATTAAATACAATATAATATTATCATAAGTTTGAAACAAAATCTAAATATACTCAATTTCATACAAATTCAAATAAAAATATTAAATTGTATTCAACATAATAAAAATTCATTAATTAGTGTTTGAAGAATGAGAACGAGATGCAAGATATGCAATTATAGAAAAGAGAAAAAACTAAAACTAAGTCACTCATAAGTAAGGATATCTACAAATAAAGATATTAATATATTTATACTCAATCTTTTAACATACGGATATAACAAATTCACATACGTGTTATCTACAAATATCTATTTATAACAAAATATATATTTTCTATTTGTCCCATATTTTATCCGCAAATACTGATAAGTAATATACAACTTTTAAATATTAAATTTCCTTGAAAAAACATATTACACTAATTAAACAACCCTACGTACAAAAACAAAAATCGAAAATTTGGTCCATTATATCAAAAGGGAAATTTTAGATGCGCTCAATTTTGTATGACCTCGACAATTTGGTCCATGAATTTTTTTCTACCAAAAAAATCTAAGGCTGTTTATAACCAATTTAATTTTTGAAATGAAGACTTAATGCAAGTAAGTAATAATATATCATCATTGTTATATAGCTTTTACTTGACTTAGAAGAGCCTATTAAAAATTACCTATGCTTACTTATGCATGCATTTAATTATTCTTTAATCTTTTTTCAAACACCAAAATCTGATAGGCACTCACATGCAATCATAAAAACACATAATATCACTCTACATTGAATGCATGGAACTTTTTCTTGAACATAATTCTGATTAAGCATATAATTAACTTAATCAAAAGCACTATGATATCATCTCTTTATAATGAGTCTTGTGCTTTTCTGTTTTGATGAACTGAGAATCTCTGCTCATTTGCTGCTGAACTGTAGAGAGTTGTTTGGTTTGACTTTTGTGGTTGATAAGGTTATTATTATTATTATTATTATTTATGCAATTTTTCTTGCAAGTATTTAGAGCATTATCTTCAACATCTTGGGCTGTGTTCCGAAAATAAAATGAAAAAGGACAAAATTTGCATGGCAAAAAGTAGTGGATAGAAGTAGCTTGGGACCTTGTGGCTTCTGATCATAATGAAGTTTGCTCCATTTGGGAATTGATGAAAGAAACCTTGTGATTTTATAGCTGTAGTGATTAAAGTTACTTAGTTTAGTGTAATTAGATCTTTCTCCTGTCTTTTCTATCTCAAAAAAAAAAAAAAAAAAAATTTAGCTTTTTTTTTTTTTTTAATTAATTTTTTTTTTCTTTATTTTTGTTAATTAAAATAATATTTTTTCCTTTTTTTTTTTTTTTAAAAAAAAAAAAAAAACAACTGTAGCTGCTTTTTTTTTATCAATCAATATATTTTTCCTCTAATTATTTAATATCATCAACTTATCATATTTCCAATAATTTTTTTAACTCTTTAACTACTATTTTAGGATATTAATTGGCAACAAAAAAAAAAAACTCTACACAGTAATAAAATATATCAAAATTATTTGTTTGACAAACAATAAGAAGTGTCAAATTTAGTTTTCTAATATAAGTAACTGAAATTTACTACTAATATATTTTTGTATTATCAGAAAAATACATTTTCAAAGAAGTATCAAAAAATGATTTTTCACAAGTTTAAATGAGAGCATTATTAGTTAAAGAAGGCAGAATCTGTTTGAAAGAATTGTTATTATTTTAATCTGTGTTATCTTTACTTTTTTCAGAGTAGAATTTCCATATTTTTAAAAGGTATGAATGATTAAAAATAATTATTAAAGTCGTAAAGATCTTATTAAATTAAACAGACAAAAACAAGTTGACCAAATTGGAGACGAAAAATAACGGAACTATTTTTCTCTCATTCCCCCAAAAGAAAACAATGCAGTTTATTTTTTACAGTGCTTTTCAAACCTCTTTCCTTTGCAAACCAAAATCTTCTCCAATTTTTGTTTCTGAAAAAACAGTACGTATAGTCGATGGTTTGCAAATTTGTTTATACTGAAATTATATTTGTCTTTATGCTTTGGTAAAAATATTTTATGAATAAAAGTCCTTTCCAGTTAAAAAAACTAACAATAAAACATGAAATGTTAACTTAATTTAGTACGATGTTAACTGCATTATGATTATTAAAAAAGAATTGCATGATAAAGGTAAAAAAATGCTTTAATTGTATGGCCCTCATATACAGGCGAAAGTACTTATGAAATTTATACCTAAATCATTATATGAAAGAATAGATCCTCTATGTCTGAAGTGGTAGTCTCATATATGCCCCACTAGAATCACTTCAAAAAGGAAAATAAGAAGCTTAACTTATCTTTCCACCATATATCCACTCTCTTATTGGTATTTGCTAAGCAAATGGAGCTATAATACCTGCCTCTTCATCATCACACGGATTCTGCAAATTTCTTCCTTTTCAACAAATAATTGCATAATACAAATTAAACCCTCCATCAAAAAATTACACAGATTTGTCGGCCAAATTCTTTTTCTTTTTTATTCATATTCTATTTGTGCGTTTCGTTTCAACAACTTGCACTATAATTTATACATATATCAATGATTTACAAAATTTCATATTCAATATAGAATGCACTAATGAATAGGCTCTTTTTTTTCACTTTTCACATAAAAAAAATATACTGTCTCAACGACAACCATAAAAACCAGTTCCTTTCAAAATACATAAATTACCAAAGTAACTTTCTTCTCCTTTTCTTTTTGCTGACCTATTATAGTTTAGTTTTCTACTATAAAAACCTAATTGCCACCGTTTTGTATCACCATTCAAATTCAAGACTTTTTAGAAAATGTTATTTTGTAGACTCTCACTTCGCCATTTGACAGACATAACCAAATTCAAACGAAAACATGCATCCTACTCTACTATGAGATTTTGGTTAATTAGTCTATTATATGTGTAAAAGAAAAGCATATATAGAAGGTTTTTGTTACATTGTCTGCCATTAATTTTGCTTGGGTTTTATAATTTCACTTCATTCGAAATGACAGCACTACAGCATATAATATGAATCAGTATCATCAATCAACTTGATCTATTTAACAGTGAGCCGTTAGAAGGGATTGAGAGGGAATAAATCTTGTCAGTTTGAAACAGAAGTTGCTATGATTAAGCTTTAGAGAGGCACTATCATTGTTTTTACACACAAAAATATTTTTGGGGGAGACAGTAAAGCACACATAAGTGGCAACTGTGAGGAAAAAAAGGAGGTTGAGTTGAGAAAGAACACTCATTTGAAGATATGAGAAAAATGATGATCATGTATTTGTGGAATGAAATTGTTAGCAGGTATATATGTTGTAAAATTGGAAAATAGAAAATTGAAATAAGATGATGAAATTAAGAGACATAATTAATTAATTTCACAAGTCTAAGCTTGACAACATCGAAAAGTACAAATATGTAGAACTATGAATAATAATAATAATACCATACTTTTGGTTTTCTCATCACAAGGATCATGGCTTCCATGTATATCCATTCACTCTCATCTCATCTCATCTCACAGTCTCACTTCCACTTTTCAGTACTTCCCACGCACTATCAGTCTACTACCAGTACCGCACTGTCTGCTTTTTAAGCACAGATGCATGATATCCCAGAATTTAATTTTAAACTTTTTCTTCTCCCTGAACAAACAGGATCCAAAGACAAACAGTCTATATAGACCAGATATAGCAGCTTTCACAAAAACAAAAGAAAAAAATTGACAAAGAAGAAAAAAAAGAAAAAACCCTAAATGTTGTGATACTAAATTAGACCATAACTCTAAAAGTTTATTAAGAGATCCCAGTTGAGGAGGAAGAGAAAAAGAGTAGAATTTTCGGCATGGCGTGAGAATTGAATTCCTCTAGTGAGTTGCACTTGCACCTGGAGGAGGGAGAGGATGATGAGGCAGTGGCATGGGTTGTTGCTGAGGTGGTGGACGCTTCCTTTTCTTCTTCTCGTAACTGATTCCTCTTGCTTTCGACTGCAGATCACGAACCTCGCGAAGGTAGAGTCTCACAGCACGAGCTCCAAAAGGGTTCGCTTCAGGTTTTCCTCCATTTTCCTCAAAAGCTGCACGCAACCGTCCTATCAGAGCGTCCAGGCTCCCCCAAGCTTGCCTCAGAGGACATGGACAAGGTGCTGGAGGGTTCGGGTGCCCGTAAAAGGGGCAGATCGGTGTGTGCACTTTCGTCTTCCCAAATTGATCCAGGTACCTACACTCATAGCAGAAAAAGAAAATACAGAAAAAAAAAAGTTTGCATTCAAAACAAACAAGCGCATGTATAATGGAAGGAAAACAATCTTGGTATAACCAGATGAATTTATGATGAATGACAGAAGTTTCCTTCCGTGTAATCTCTTAAGCTATCTGATTCTAGCAAGATTGGTTATTCTCAGGGAAGATAAGACTCGGAAAAGAGAAATAAAGAGAAAGAAGAGGTGCATGGTGTGTAAAAGTAGTTAAAAGGGTGTGTATTTGTATGAGGGTACCTTAGGAATTCGAGGACATGTGCACCGCTGCACCTTGAGAGGGAGAGAGGGGGTCGGTGATTCTTGAGGTATTGGCCAAAGGTGTTCCAGTCACGGCGTTTCTGGTTCTCGTAGCGGCTGCTGCTGGCGATGGAGGTGGAAGCAGCGGAGGAGGAAGAGGTGGCACTAGTGGTTAAGTTGGTGGTGGTGCTATTGGCGATGAGGTTGCAGGTGTTGTCGGAGTTACATGTGTCTATAAAGTCTTGAATATTTGAATCCATGGCTCTTTGTGGTTGCTTTGCAGATCCAAGGTTAATTGTTTGGGTTTTGTGTGTGTGTGTGTCTGGGAATAGTGTATCTGGGTTGCTGTTCTAGGGTTCCTAAGACAGTGACCAGAGTGAGGAGTGTGAGAGAGATGAAGGTTAATTGAGATAAACAATTACTATACTTATAGTTTGGATAACAGTTGAGGAAATGTCCTTTTGTTTGAATAATTTCTTTTTTAATGTTTTTTCCTTTTAGAAGTTACTGTAAATGAAAACAACAACCTTAAAGGGGAAAATTATTCAAAAAAAAAAAGGAAAAAAAAAGGAAAGGGAACAAAGTCTGATTAATTGTTGATTGGTGTTACAGAGCCGATGGGGTTTTTTCTATTTTTTTATTCAATGGGAGAGAAGAGAGAGAGAGATGGAGAGAGGTGACACACATGTACCTGCAAATGGTGAAGCAAAAGAAGATTTATTGATGTTGAGAATGTGATGAGATTGATGGGAGTGAGTGGCCCTGAGTGTTGAGCAATACTAGAAAGGTCACAAGGTGGTTTTTTTAGTAGCTTTGATTTCTGATATGGGTGAGAGATTGGGTTTTTTCCTTAAAAGGGTGGAGCAAACTCAAAATTTCATCGTTTCTTGTTAATGGTTGTGTTAATATTCTTTCTTGTGTTGTGTGTTAGGTAAGAGAGAGAGAGAGAGAGAGAAAGAAAGAGAAGAAGATGAAGAAGAAGATGATGAAGGAGAAGAGAGTTATTAGGGCTTTGGAGGAAATAGGAAAGAAAGGTTGGACAGTAGGTTTGGATGGAGACAGGAAAAAGTTTGAAGGGGTAAAAATGAGGGAATAACATGATTCTGTTTCTTGACCCTGTAGCCTTGAATGACAGTTCCTTCTCAATTTACCTTAATACCCCTACCAGTTTACCCCTTTTAACCTTTTCTTTCTCTCTACAAAGATCAAACTTTAATTTCTGACACCACCTTTGTCCACTTCTCACCCTCATTTTATATATATATATATATATATATATATATATATATATATATATATATATCAATTTTTTAAATTCAAACCCTTTCTTTTATATAATAAAATTTTAAATGTTTTTTAAATTTACTCTCTAGCTATTTTACATGTGAATCAAACAAATCCCAAAGGAAGTCCTACTTTTAAAATATTATTCTGATATGATTTACATGTTGTTTAAATTAGAGGTATAAATATTGACCATAGGAAATGTTTAATGAAGTAATTTACTCTTCATATCTAGCTTAAGGAAAAAAAAATCACATTTTTATCCATTGATATACTAATTAGTATCCATGTGTCTTATAAATTTGAATACTGTGAGGTGATTAAATTTCATATATACTTGATGAAATTAAGAAGATGTATTACTAATTTTAAGATTTAGTGGTTCTTATTTTTTTTCTTCTTATATTTAGACATATGTAAAACCCCTAATTTTAGATAACCTTAATGTCAAGAATAAAATAAATTCCAACTTTTAATTTGTTAGCTGGGTGAAGAACATAAGTAAGCATGTACTTATTCTTATATAAGATATATGCTTATATTTAAATTAAAATAATTGAAATTTTTAATAATTCACTATTGCCATTGCTATTTCGATTTTCATAAGTAAAAGTGAATGAAAAAAATATAATACTTTAATAATAGAAAGAATGAAATTAATCCAAATTTTCACTCCTATTGAAGTTCCTTATACTAAATAATGTATCAAAAATTAATATGTCTTTTATCATTATATGATATATAATTCGTAAAAGGTTGGGAGTTAATCTGAACTTATATGTTATCTAGTTCTAATTTCTCTGTTTGCCTTTCATTGTTTTAGATTTTATTTTATTTAAACTTAATTGATCAAGTGTCTGAATAATTGAAAAGGACTTTAGAAAGAATATTATAGAAGAAAAAGGTTATTGATATGGTATTTGTTGGTACAATAAATGCTAGATTTAGTTACTCATCCTATGAATGTGAGAGAGCTAGACTCCTCATTCAAAATGGGCCTTGATGGGTTTCGGCTTGAAAAATTCAGACAAAAACTTATGACATAAATTAAAGTAAATTATTTTATAATCTAGCTTATTTAATTTGTTATATTAATGAACTTAAACAGACTTGATTTATGGGTTCTTAAAAAGAATTAATGTATAAAAATAAAAATAATATATATATATATATATCAAATTATTATATCGAAAATTAAAATTAATTTAATTAATATAATTTAAATTTGAAAATTTTATATTTTATTTGTAATTTATTTATTCATTTTTATTAAAAATATCAAGATCACTCCTTACACCAATATAAGATTAGACCGAAAAAAAATATATAAATCTTTTGAAAACGCAACTGAACTAATACAAATTTATTAGATACTATATTGCATAACTCTACATTGTACATTTTAAATTTTTATAACTAATTTTAATTTATTCAAACAGTGTTATTTAAATGACATATTATTTTTATTATTGTCTTCAATTTTATTTTTATTATTTATCATTATTATCATTACTTCTTCGTAAGTATTATTTTTTTATTACCAAAAAATTCACTTGATCATACATACTAGTGATAGTAAAAGTTGATGATGGATGACAAAATAGAGATAGATTATGGTTTGATTAACAGTGTGAAAAAAAAAAAAAGTGGAGTAAGTTGGACATTATTTATTAGTCAACATAGATCCATATACCATAAATTTATAACCTATAGAGGTTAAAGTGTGAACATATTCATTCTACAAAACTTTAATAAGTTTTTTTTTTGTTGCTATTTTATTGTGGTTTATAATATAATTAAGCATGTTGAATATAATTAAATATTTCTAGGTTGATTTTTTACTTAGTTAAATGTATTTTTAAAATTCATATTTAGCAATGCTTTCATAGGAACCAAACACACAAAAAAAAAATTAATGCTTTAAGTGTTCACAATAACTAATTAGTCACAATAATCAAATGTCACTACTATTAGTATTCATTATTTATTATTATCAGATATATTTATTACAAAAAAACAGCATTAAAAAATGATAAATAAGTTTACCTCAAAAAGACAAGCTTTAGTGAGCATGACATATTCAATTGGTCAAAACTTTTCATGTTTCTCAAAAGGTATCTTTTAAAATAAAATTAAATAAAACTTACCCCTTTATTCATGTTGTTGGTCTCCTCTTATACAAAGAAAGGTGAAGATATATGAGATTATCTTATCAATGTGGGACATTTTAGGAAAAGAAAAAGGTGAAGGTTAAGAAAAAGTGAGACTTTATTTCCTTCATGATTACATAACCAATTTTGTGGTTAAATTTCATCATAATAGAGATCATTTGGGTGTTTTAGGTAAAGGAATGAGTTTAGGTTTTGCATGAAGATTTTGAACAATGTAAAGAACACTTCAAGTAGATAAGTGTAATTTAAACTACTTCATTATCTTCTAACACATTTAATACCAAAAGTATTTCTACCATGATCAAGACAAAAGTTTATTTTAGTTTTTGAAATACTAAACTTGAGTTCTAAAGTTTTCATCAAATATTATTTTTATTTTTTATGTTTTTAAATGTTTTATTATTTTGTGCTTAATTTTTAATTGTCGGGAGAAAATTAAGCGTGGACACATACTTTACCTTTAAAAGTGGAAGTTACACGATGAAGTCACATCCTAAAAGTGATACATATATATAGATATTTAAATTGTTGATGTTTAAAGTGAGTCATAATTGGACTTGCAATAATACTAATTTTATCCCAAACTACAAGTTTTTACGAACATTAACTATACAGATTTATAGACTCAAGAAAATATAGCTTATTTTTCAAGAACTATATTTTACAAATTAAAACTATTATTCCAAACACACCACTTATTTAAAAAACAATTTATTTTTCAAAAAAAAAAAATAACGAAAAAAGTTATTATTTTTGTTGTCACATATATGCTCTAACCATGATAAAAAAAGAAGAAGGTAAAATTAATGAATTTTTCTTTTTTATGTGTTGAAAGTAAATTAGAATACAATGGGAATTGACAATTATGTTAGATAAAATTTTCAATCTAAGAACTCTTCACTTAATTAAGAAAGGTTGTGCGTTTTTTTTTTCAAATGTAGGTACGTAAATAAAGAGTACAAGTAACTCTATTCTTTGTCATCTTTAAGTTTGTGATTGATTGGTTTATCAAATTTAGATTTTAGTCATCGTTAACCACTATGGCTAACAATGTGTGCTGTGCGTGAGAGTTTTATATAGAAGATATCTACTTTATTTAAGGATATGAGAATCCATGTGTACCTTATTATTATTATTATATATTCTTCTCTTTCATTTATAAAAACAATAATTTAATTTTAAGAAAATTATATTGTAAACAACATTTTACTGCAATAATTTTCTGAAAAAAAATTAACTTATTAAAAATTCAACCATCCTCGGCAATTTGATTTCTTTCTTATTAAAAAGGAAACAGAAAAGGTCAAACTAACAAACCACATGTTGATTGAATTATCTTCCTATGAGCACGTACTGTTACTGTTACAGATTTATATTCATCATCACCTTACTCACTGTTATTTCAATCGCCATCCCCTCTGTTGATATTCCGGTTAAAACCCTACACTTGAAAATATATTTACTACCAAAATTTTGTTAAAAAAACTTATATTTCGTATTAATTTTGTTTTGATTTTTTTTTAAAATATTTATAAATTTTGTTATGAAAAAAAATTTGCAAGAAATTGTTACCAATTTTTTTATAAAATATTTTGTATAAAATACTTTTCGTAACAAATTTTGTAGAAAATACTTACAAATTTAATAATTTTGTAAGAAATGATTATCCACGAAAAAATTATCTGTCAATTAAAATTCTTATAAAAAATGATAGAAAAAAAAATTTATAAATTTTTTTAACAAATTTGCAAAAATAAATCTCATGTAATATAAGAATTTTTAGTAATAAACTAAAAATAAGATAAAATATTTATTGAAAATTTTACATCTTATATAGAATAAAATTAAGTTAAAACATCATATAAATTTCATTGATATTAATAAAATTTGTTATTTGTTTGATTTATTATACCAATTATTATTTAAAGATTTATTATTTGTTAAACATATCCCGGTATATTGGATCATTATCGGATCATTTTTAATGAAAAAAAATTAATGAAACGGTAATTATTGTATATATTGTTAAAACAGTTAGGTTGAAATGAGTGAACTAGTTTGAAATCATAGTTGTCATATTTCATGTCTTTCTCAACTTGCTTATGGTGTTTTTACTCTCTCCTCTTTGCATGTATTACAGTTCATCTTGGTTTAATTGAGCAAATGGTTTTGTTTTGGCAGGACAAGTGGGGCAATTAAATATTCCATAAGGAGAGGGAATTTTTTGTCTGGGATTATTTTTTTAATTGTTGATGACAAAATCCGGTACTAGGATCTTAGACTGTGTTCTTGCCTTCCACACAATATTATGAGAGTTATTATATAAAATTGTTGTATTGGTTCCTCTTCCTTCTCTTGTTCCCATCAGAACAGTGCACTCAGAAATTTTGTTTTCTCACTTACGTACATATTCTTATCCTTGAAATGCAAAATGTATGCCCTTGCGAAAAGGAAAACAACTAAGAAACATTATTTCAAAATTATGTGAGGGGACACCACATGTTTCATGATCATAGATTATCTCAATCACACCCGCCAAATAAGCTTTAGTGGGTGGACCATCCTACTTAGTTGATATAAGAATTCGTATCTCATTTTTCAATTATATAATGTCAAAGTAAATGTTACTTTCAATCTTACTTGACAATTCATCAAGTGCCTTTCACATCATAATATACATAATCAATTCCATACAACACTTCATATACTCTCTTCTTACTCACATGGGTCAGAATCTCTGCTCAAATTATACTAATGTTTTGAGTGCTACCAATCGGAGATACAATTTTTTTTTTTATATTTTTCTGAAGAATTTTCTATCAAAATTCATATTTTCTTTTTATTTTAAACTTTTACAGAAAAAATTTCGTAGAATATGAAAACTTCTTGTGGTCAAAACTCTAGGCTGTGGATGACATTGGTTCTGTCATGAAACAACTGTTATGAGTTGTGAAAATATGCAGCAAAAACAAAATTATATATTTAAGAAATCATATACAGTAACATCTATTTCATTCTTAGTATTTGTGTGCGCGGTTACCGAGATTATTGTTTGCTAAAGTAGAATTTTCAAGTCCTATGTACATGTAGGGAATCACATTCATCCACTGTTTGGAATCTCCAATTTCCTTTGTTTTTCCCTTCTTTGTAAGAGCTGAACACGATTTCCTCATATATCACTTTCTTATATATGAAATATGTAATCTCCAACACTATCTCCTTCTGCAACCTATATATATGCCCTTTGGAAATCTGGGCACTGTTTTCTGATGCAGCAAATTGAAGAATGGATATATGGATGTGCATGTGAGACTCTCACGTGGGGAAAGGACGTTGTTTTTATATTTGAAAAGACATGAAAATATAAATAACAGTTTAATGGTAAAGCTGAGACACATACATGGGATTTGTATGGATTCAATTCAACACGACACTAATGTTAGATACGACAACATAGGACAGATATGACTATGATACAGTATTAATACTTGAATACACGATTTTAGATGTTCGATAACTCAATTTTAAGAAGCACAACTATAACTATAATGAAATATTTTATTAGTTTGTCGCATTGTTTTGATATCCCGAATATGTGTCGGTGGTACATAGGGGGTAAATTTGATGGTAGGTAACCCCATTGATAAATCATAAGTGAAGTGATGAGGTTGTTTGGTGTGGCATTATTTGATAATGTTGAGAAGAGAGAATGAAGATGATGTTTTGAGTTCAGAGATGGGAGTACCAGTGATGGAAATTGAAGTACAATTTGAAGCTAAGGACATGAATTTTTGTAGATAAAGTTGAGTAGAAAATTTGTGTGTGCATGAAAGAAGTGCTAATAATTTAGGTGAAGTAAAGGAGTGATAATGTTGATTTGATTTGGAGATAGAGAAAAGGTGTGGACCCAGTCTTAGTTATGTGATGGTACCAAGGATTCAGGGTCTTAACTACAAATAGGACTTAGCATTGCTGTTGTGTACCCACAAAACAATAATACAGATCATAGACAGCTGGGTTATTCATGTTCCATAACCAAGCAACAAACACTCTAATTGTTGTCTAATTAAACCAAGGAAAATGTTTTTTTTTTTACATTACAACGTAATTACAGCTCAAGGGTATTTTAGTAAAAAATTAACCTTTATATTTGTAAAAAAATAAAAATTGAAAGGTAAAATAGTATATATAAAGTGTGTGTGAAAATTTATTCAAAGTCTCCTTAAATGAATTTTTCAACTTCTTGCATCTTCTTCACCTTCAACTTACAACATCACAAGTTTAGATTATTTTTACTGACTTTTTGAAAGTGTTCTTCTAAAGTATCAATCGATTTTGATGACAGAAAGAATGATATAAAAAATTCAGTTGAGAATCTAAATTTCGATATCACCTCTCAAAGTCTTATTAATTGGTTTTTCATTTTCTTTCTTATATGGTATAAAGGAAAATATCTAGTTACTTAAATGACTTACATTTAATACTTTGTACAATAATTAAAGATATTAATGTTTTAGGTTCAAAATATGTTCTTCTATAATAATATTCTCTTATTTTACTTGTTGTAGATATGAGAAATATTTTTATTTTATCTTATTTAAAATCAAGCAAACTTAAATATAATTAAATTTAATTAGTTTACCTTATGTCATTGTTCTTGTATGGAATCAAATTGTCTTGCAAGATGTTGTATTATTTTTTTATTGTTTATCAAGACATACTTTGTCTTCAAGATTGAGATATCCTCATCAAGTCTGACATAATGCAATTTATCCAATATAATGCTAATGATAGTGATGATGGAGTGAAGATTAAGTCTCCTTACTATAATCATTTATATTTGATAATACTACATATTATAGAAATTAATGAACACATTTTGTTATGACTTTCTTTAAAATTATAAACCATTGATGAATTGTTAGATTTATCAAATGTGTGTCAAATTGAAGAATTTGTTTATTTGAGGATGGATGATTGATTGGAGGACACAATGTTAAAATAAAATATTGTACTTTAGCAAATGTAAAAAAATATGTTAATGATGCAAAGACTCTTATATTCTGAATCAATTAATTTCGCATTATTATTAATGGTGTTAATGTTTAATAAATTTGATGACATTCGATATGAGAATTGATAAAAGCTACACATAATTCTTTTAGTTGTTAAATGACATACTTCTAACAAAAAATATATTACTAAATTTATAAGTATAAAGTATAAATAACTAAACATGTACACTGTTAATTATATCACATTATATAAGATGACAACTATTTACTATTTTTTTTATCCAAATAAAGCTAGAGAATGTTTTCAGAGAAAAAAGCAATTTGCTTAATTTAAAATGTTGAAACTTAAAACTTTAAATGTCATAGATATTTTGAAACAAGAAGTATCAAAATATTTTCAAGAAAGAAAGTAGGTGAGAAGAAGAAAAGATGAAAATGATATGTATAAAGATAATGGATTCCACTTTTCTCTGCTTTTAAACTTGTTTAAGTGGCTTCCCCTACCTCCAAAAAATTAAAATTGTCTAAGTATAAATTTATAATTATATGCATATGAACAAAGTCATAAAATTTTAAAAAGATAAAAATTTTTATTAATAGTTAATTTATTAGACACGAGTCACGACACAGGGAGTAGCATGTTTTTATATTAAGAATAAACTCCACCAACAACAAACGTTATTTCATAATAAAAGACAATTATAAAATCTTATAACGAAGGATTTATTTTTACAAACATCAATTGAAGCCTTAACAAGTTTAACAGACTCAACTTTCAATCAATTAGACAAAACTTGGTGGATGCAATTATTTATATTATACTTTTTAATTAACAAATCTGACTTATATTTTCATGATTTTGATTTATAATAAAATATATTAAAAAATGTCTTTGTAACTTTTTACTAGTGGGAAATCTTGCTTTTCTTTTAGCATCAATGCCTTCGTTGCTTGTAAAGCATAGATAGTTTAAGTGCATTGAATGGTTAGATTTCTAATTTCAAATTGACCATACTTTAGGTAAATTCCCATCCAATTTGAATGATGAAAGCTAGTGCATATGAGGCAAATCTACCCTCATTATTTTCATGTTTCTCTTTTATCAAAGAAAAGCAAAGAATAATATGTTTATTGTGATTTTCAACTGAGATTTCCTTCACCATGTTTTTCAAAGTGCTAATAATATATGGAATATATTCCTAAGGTTAACATATGTGAAAACATTGTGTTCGTCAAACCAAAGTGACACATTAATTTCTAATGAAAACGATATACACAGTGGTATAGATTTTTTTTCTTTTCTCTTTTTTTCCTTTGAAAATGGCATTTAAATTTCAAATTAAGTATTGCATTAGGGCAAATTGTGTTTAACCATTAACTATCTTTGTTTTTCCCACATTAATGGTATGTTCTTTATTGAGGAATGATCTGAGAGAGACGGAGATGATTGATTTGAATGGATTTGAGAGTGTAATTTATGTAGTTGAGTAGATTTGAAAATAAATTTTGTGGATGATTTGATTGATGTGACTAATAAAAAATAATATGTAATTGATGAAAAAAGTTTGATTACCAAATTGTTCCTAGTGTTAAAAATAATTTAAAATAATAATTAGATAAGTTGTAATTGATTTTTAAATTTTTGTGTGATAAATAAAATTATTAACATTTATTAATTTAGAAAAATAAATATTATAATATATTTGATTTGAAAAAATATATAAATGAACCAAGATAACTCATTATTTTGGAATTGGATACAAGAATATTGGAACCGGACAAATGAGATAAAGCTTTTGAAGTTGGAATCGGATCCAACTGTAATGTATCTAGTTCCATTACTTCTTCTATAACAAACTTGTAGATTCACTTTGTCACTGCTACTATCTCTCTGAATGACCATTAACAATTGTGGAAAGCTAGAGAAGTGTTATGGATTACAAGGGACAAATTGGTAAAATGATAAAAACCTCTCTCAAATATTTCAAAACAACAAGATGCAAAATGTTGGTGTATCTCGTAAATCAGCATTTTTCATTCCTTTGCATTCATTGAAAACAAACATGATTATTCTCTACGATCATTGCTCTCTATCACAGTCCTACAATAAATCAGCTCAAAAGAATACGTCCTAAGGAAGGATTGGTAAAAGATATTGAATAACTTTATATTAATTTTGCTAATATTTGTTCATATATCTGTTTAAGTGGTGTATAATTATTTTTAAGAATTTTCATATATCAGTTAAAGCTACGTATTATTTGAATATTCAAAAGCTAAAAAGGAACTTTTTAAAGGATGAAATAAATTTTCAGTTTCTAAATTTTAAAATGAAATTTGAATTTGTCTAAAACATTTATACAATTTGATCTTTAAACTTAAAAAACGAGTAGATATAGTCCGTCTAACCCAATTACATTAAATTTTATTAATGTGTTAAGCGAAATTTTGGATTACCGTTAAAAAAAGGTTAACACATTTGAGTTAAGAGAACCATATTATTCATTTTTTAAAATTGGAGATCAAAATGTATTAAATTTCGACCATAGATAAATTTTAATTTTTTGTCCAAATTTAAAGACTAAAAATATATTTATTTAATATTTTTAAAATATTATTACAAAAATATTATTCATTACTACACAATAATAACTATTAAAGGTAAGCTCAATAGATATATATATTAAAAGTTTACTCTTTAGAGTAAATGACATTGAGCTTCGTGAGGGACTTTGGCACCACTAGCTTTCACGGGTCAGGTCAGTTTTTTTTTTTGGCACTTCACGGATAAGTGTTGGTTTGGTAATTACACACCGCATACAGGGCTAAATAGGTAATTAACCTAACAATTTCACGTAATTCCACGTTTTCTCTTCATTTCATATTATATTTTAACTTTTCAAAATTTGTCTACTAATCATCCTAAATAACATAAATTAAATATTTATTACTCTCATAAATCATCTCAAATAAATCCTCCAAAATAGTAATTTATAAATAGTCTAAAATCTGAACTTGGGGAATATAAAATTTATATTTTACTGTTTTGTTGTTCAGTATTTTTGAGCAAATTTATGTGATAAGAAATTGGTCCCAAACGGAAGCCAATAGCAGTAAGAGATCTGAGTGTGCATGTCTGATAAACCATTGCATGACATCCACTTTTCACAATTCTTCTTTCTCTTTTCCTCTCTTCAAAGCACACACCGTTTGCCCGTGATGTCATTTTTTTTTTCTTTTTCTTTTTAAATTCATCAACTTTTTTTTACAAAATTATTAACAACAAACTCTTTTCATATACTCTTTGCAACTATAATCAAATAATAACACGTTGGAGAAACAATCTTATATTTTACAATATCATGTGGTTCAAGATTTCACGTCACAACTCAAATTTGTATGTGTGAGAAAAACATTTGTTGAGAAAGATCGATTTCTTCTATGATCTTAACATCTTAATGAAGGAGTTAGTTGATGGTTTCCACCTATGTTTCAATTAAGAAAAAAAACACACATTCTTTTTTTAAATACCAACTTGTATTGATTAATTTACTAAGAAAATGCAGCTGTGTGAGTTATCTCTTCATTTTATTGTTTTTAATAAATTTTAATTAATTAAAAGTAATGTGTGAGAAGAATATCTTAAATAGTGTTCCTAATTTATCAGCCGTCTATTTTAATAAGATTATTTTATTTAGTTATACACTATATTTTTTACAGTATAAAACTCACCATGAAGGACACCTATGTAAAAAAAGAAAAAAACCTTATGTAAAAAACGGAAAAAGAAATTAAAATACAGTGAATAAAAAAACAGATAGAAAAGTAACTAACAGATAATACAAGATGACCCGCATGCATTTAAAAAAGTAACTAACCGTCGATGTTATACACAGAATTGAAGTGTGAGATGTTAAAATAGTTGATTCTTTATTGTCAAATTGTTGAATCAGATCTGTCTAATATAGTCTAATCAAGAAAGGGGTATGAACTGATTGTTGAATCTTTTACTGATTTTAAATGAATATTGAAAGTTTCTTTAACCTTTATGACCCAATTGACCAGTTTTACAGTTATGTGTTAATGGATTGTGTAAAACAATTAAGAAAATATGTAAAAGAAGAGAGAAACAAACAATTTATACGGGTTCGATTCAAGATGAATCTACGTCCAGTCTTTTCCTAAGCAACCCACGTAGGAGGATTCCACTAGATCAATAGAGATACAAGAATTACAAGAGCATCTATATAATTCAAGACCCTAAAGACTAAGGAGTTTGATCTACAAATCAAGAACTCCCCCTAGATACAATGCATCCAAACAATTGCACCTAGTCCTTCACTTCACACAGTGAATCAATTGTAAACATAAATACAATAAGAAAATAAACAAGCAACGAATACACCTAGTGGATGTGCAGATTTGTCACTTGATCCTAGATGCAAGCTTGACTATCAAGGTTGAATCCACCATCAATCTTCTTGAATGTCCAATTGAATGATCTCCCAGGCAAGCACAAGAACTTTGTGAATCTTGATCTCAGAACATAAGTCTCTCAATTCGTTTATCAATAATTCAGTTATTTTTCTCTCTGTTTCAAAACTGATTTCAGAAACTGATTTCATACAGAGTTCTGCTGCAGTTATTAATAGATTAGGAATTCACCTAATAGAGTATCGTGAGTGTATTTTCATTGCATCAGTGCAGTGCTCTCAGCTAATTTATTAGTTAAGTAGCTAATTTATTTACGAGTTTTGCCTTTTGGTCATATTCAAGAGTTTGATAGCTGATACAATTCAATGCAAGTTTGTTTTACATGTAATTCTAGATCTACAACACCAAATGCAAAAGATAGAAAATCAGGACTAAGCCTAAATCACTGATGTAGATGTTTGTATAGCTTTGGACATCATCAAAATCATCTTCATTGGGGAAGCTTCCCCTTTCAACACAAACTTTTTATTACATCATAATTTATAAACGGTGTAAAATAAACAATACATTTAATCATATTATTTTCATATAATAAATAAAATTATATTAAATAAATTATTATAAATATATATTTATATAATAATTAAAAGTAATAATACAATAAAAATTTGAATGTAAACATAAAAAAGTTGTTTTTTTTTAAATTAATTTTTTATATAAACATTTTTTTACTATTTTACTAATGTTTTAGTAAATATTACTGATTGTAGGAGAGGTATCCATCGTGATAAGTTTAATTATATTTATTCTTACTTTTAAAGTAAAAGTTCAACTCATGTTTATCTTTAATAATTGATGGTATAAAAAATATTTTATATTCCCATAATATATTCATATTTGTGTTTGTACTCGTCTAAATATTTACTACACAACTTGTTTTACAAAATATATATATATATATATATATATATATAAGCAAATGAAACATTATGTTAGGAAGAACATATGAGAGACAATTGGTATTGTATATCTCTCACTATCATCTATATTTCAAATAAATAAGTTCCTCACTTGAGCAATACTTGGTTACTTGATTGTGGTGAACAAACTTCAAAATCAAGTATTTAATTCTTATTGAATAAAAACAAATAATTTTCAAAATATTTTTTTCTATTCCACTATATCCAAAACTTTAAACTTTTTAACTTGAAGTTTATTAAAACTTATTTCCATTTATTTATTTACATGTAATCTATTTCTCGTCCTAACATAACATAAATTCTTGGGCAGTGCATATAGCTTTGAACTCCAAGTCAAGGTTTCTTTCACTCATTATCAGCACTCCTTCCTCTTACTTATTTACCACTCATACACACTCATCTCATTATTTTTCTTCCGTTTCGTTAAAAAAAAATCCAACTCAAAATCAGTTTTAGCCCTGTTGGGCCCTTGTATGTGTATTCATATATTTTGGGCCCCTATTATTAGACAACCTCGTTTCTCGTATGCTATAACGTTGTGGACGTTTCTTCCTGCACCTTCGTAGTTTCTTCTACCACCTTCATATATTTTAAAATTTAAATTTTATCCTCTTTTTATTTTGAGTTCTGGAATACACACTTCAGATATATTTAAATTTAGTTATCATCATGTATAGAACCATGATGAGGGTGTGGAAAGAGAAAAGATGTTATAAATAGCATGATCCATTTACGAATAGATATTTTGTTACCCAACTAGTTCGTATGATCCAATGTTGAGATTGCCGCTAATTCAAGGAAAATATTGCTTTTTAAAAAATAAAATTGATATTGTTTTTCTTCTGAAATATATTAATCCAACTAGCAACAGAACAATTGTTTATAGAATCATGGAAACAGTCATCAACCATTCAGAAAATTCCTTGTTTCACGAAATTTTTTATTAGTTTGTTGACATGCGACAACATAAAAAGTTTCTACCGAAGACGAACTAAGCATAATAGTAAAGGAGACATGTGACCGTTATTGGAAATTATAACGTTCAAAATCATTGTATTCCTAACTACAATTCAAGCACACACTATTAGATAAAAAACACATAAAAGTATTGATAAAATCCAACTCTCATAAGACATTGCTTTCACTATTATTGATTGTAAATTACAAAATAAAGTGATATTAGAAATTATTTTCTTTCAATTTTAAAAGACAATAAAAAATTATAACGTACTAAATTTATCATTGGTATAAGTATCTTTTGATCAATGTTTTTTCTTCTAATCACATTAATAGATGTCATGTTTTTTTCTAACCCATTAATTTGTAATCTTGTGTTATTACAAAGACATTTTGACTACAAAATTTATTTCATTAAAAAATTTTAGTATAAACCACTCAACTTAAATTTTTTAGTTCTCGTATGATTGACAACTTGTGTCTAAAACTTAAATAAGTAATTTCTTTCCCATTTATGAAATAAAACATGAAGTCGTTAACATGCTGTTTACATTCAATTGTTAGATGTAGAATTAATTTATCATAAAAAATCCAGAACACATCATATTTAACACAAATTTAGGATAAACTAATTGAACTAATAATAGTAAAGACGATTTACTATTTGAAATTAAATGATCTTGTCGTATTTCAAGTATGCTTTCACCATTTTTATTTAAATTAATGTCTCAATTTTCAAGATCCGATTCTTTAATATTTGTTACAATGTGACTGAGAATTTAACAAAAAAAGAAAACTGATTTAAACAAAAAATAAAAACAGGATTTAAAAAGCCAGACACAAATTATATTCCATTACATTACATATTGTAATTATATGAGAGCATGTATTCCTTACTTAAATGAGTAATTAAATGATTATATTTTTGGGAAGATTTTTGTGACATGTAATTGCTTTTGTATCCATTATTTTGTATTATATATATATATATATATATATATATATGAATATTTTAAATATAAAAATTAGAATAAAAGTTATAATGTTAATACATAAGTTTTGTAAAACACTTTATTAAAAGATATTGGTCTCACATATTTAAAATTATGAAATATAAACAAAATATGTTTTAAAATACACTAATATGACATAAAATTTAAACTTGACAGTAAATATTTATTTTTAAATTCTAAAAGTTTGAAAATTGTTAGATGTTTTATTTTTTTTACCGAAGTCTTACGTTAGAACAAATTCACATCATCACATAAAGCATGTATACTTGCTACATAATGAATTAAAAAAAAAAGCCAAATAAGATAATAAGTAAGGGATGTTAAAGTGGGTCAGGTTGTTTCGCCAGTCCATCAAGAAAAGGGCAGGTTAGTTTGAAATTTTTAACCCGTCAATCCGTTGTGGTTCGACCTGTTTAACTCGTCAATCTGTTTTTTTTTTTTTATATTTAAAAAATAATAATAATTAAAAATAAATAAATTTTTTATATTATATAAACATATATATATATATATATATAATTTATAAACAATATTTTAAAAAAAGTTAAAAAAGATAAAAAATAAATAAAATTTAAAAAGAAAAAAAGTGACGGGCCGACCTACTGATCCGTTTGCCAACCCTGAAATAAGACGAATTGTCAAACTCATTTCTTATCAACATAACAGTCCGATCCGATTTGTTTGTTTGCAGATCAAATACGGAGTGGGACAAAACGGACCGTTACAACCGTTTTGCCGCCCCTAGCTATGTTGCATGATGAAAGTGATAAAAATGCAATGTCTAAGTATAGAAGATAAAGTTGGTAGGTAGTTAAAAGTTGAAATAGAATAAAGGAAGTGAACCTAACCCGGAGAAGCAAGGGCTGGAGATAGAATTTGTATATACAGTCAATTAGTAACGTAAGGAATAACAAAATAATATTAACAATAATAATATGATGTCTAAAATAAAAAGTAGTAAATGAAAAAATTATAACATATTTTGAGAAAAAATATACTTGGGTAATTATTGCATATTTAGTTAAATAAATTGTGGTTGGACAAACATATTTTTTTATCAGCAATTGATAAACTTTTTTCTAAATATTAATAAAAGAGCTAATCTCATAACCTCTTCGCTCCTCTTTCAATTTTATCATTAAATCTCTTACAACTCTTATTTATCCGAAGACACTAAACATCATTTGAAATAATATTTAAGAAATTCATATACAAAGTTTAGTTTTAAATATTCCCAATATATATATATATATATATAAAATGAGATATCGGTTTATGTATAAATATATTTATTTTCAACTATTTAAGATAATTTAAAATATATTAACTAAACTACTTTGAACTAAATAATTAGTATTTGAATAAAATATATAGCTATATGAAAAATAACATTATAGCTCCATGCTTGTTTTACAAAATTCTAACCCACCTACGAAATTAAACAATATTTTCCACTATATGATTTCGGTCAAATTATTATTTCTGCCTGTGTTCTTATATGTAGTCCACGCGTAACAAATCAACACGACAATGATTAGGATGAGACAGAAGAAGACGTGAAAATCATAGACTTATTGTGTTGTTAACTTTGTAAGATCATGTTACTGGTAAAATATAATTTTAAAACTCAATTTAATAGTTATTAGAAACTGTTCTAATTTGTATTTTTAACATGTTTAAAGATAAATTAACTTGAATAACGCAATTAGAAAGGTAATTAATGACTAAGTCGATTATGAATAAAGAGATTTGAAAAGTGAGTAATTTGAATGGTGTAATGATTAAGATTATTTTAGATGGTAAAGTAAATAGTAATTAATGTAACCCACAAACCCGAGTCTAGGGCATTGAAAAAGTATGTGGCGGACCCAGTGGAAGCAAATTCAACCCTTTTGATCACTGTAATGAGAACACCACACACACCTCCTTTTCTCTCTCGTCTCTTCTGAACTTTATAATCCTCAAACGCGGTGATCCTTTCCAGTCTCGAAATTCATTCTAGGGTTCCGCAAACGAAGAAAAGGGCAAAATTAATCGATGGAGCGGTTGAAGCTGGCGCAACTGGGGGAGAGGCTGAAGACGGGTGGGGCCCAGATGGGGCGAATGGTGAGCGGCAAGGTGAAGGAGATGCTGCAGGCCCCCACGCCGGAGTCCAAGATGGTCGACGAGGCCACGCTGGAAACCATGGAGGATCCTAATTGGGGCATCAATCTCAGGATATGTGCCATGATCAACTCCGACCAATTTAACGGCTCCGAGGTTGTTAAGGCCATCAAGAGGAAGATCAACCACAAGAACCCTCTGGTTCAGACTCTTAGCCTCGACCTCTTGGAAGCCTGCGCCATGAACTGCGACAAGGTCTTCTCCGAAATCGCTTCCGAGAAGCTTCTAGATGACCTCGTTCGCTTGATTGATAACCCGCAGGCCCACCACAGCACTCGACGTCGGGCCTTCCAGTTGATTCGGGCCTGGGGCGACTCCGAGGATCTTGCTTATCTTCCCGTCTTTCGTCAAACTTATATGGTCAGTTCCTTTTTCTTTTTTTCGACCGTTAAATAAATCATCGCTTTCGTTCCTGAAAAAAACATTCTTATTTATCTTAGTTATGCTTTGACGTTACACGACTAATCTTTAAGAATTTGAAATTCTACTGTATAATATTCATGTATTGAAGAATCTCTCTTTCGAGTTAGTTTCTGAAAGCCACTCAAATATATCGACATGGAGACTGAATTATGCTTTTCTTGGTTTTTATGAGTAAGTTGCACCGATGTCTTGAACTTTCTTGAGATTGTATATAGTTCTGTTTTTAATCACTTACAACAATCTTCCTTGTAAGATACGCGATATATATGGTTTTTAAACAATTAAGATTAGTCGGTGTAATAGCAAGAAATAAAAAAGAACATTGGCCAAAGTTTGCAAAATTTAAGGGGGAGCGTGGGTGTGATTTCTTTACTTTTATTGTTTTTTCGTTGGCACGTGTTTCGATTGGGCAAAAACGGCTATAACGGGATGTCTTGTTTGTTTCATTTGATACTCTTGTCTTTCCGCTCTCTATTATGTTTTGTCTTTTTCATTATTTGTTCTTGGTACTTGATTTTTATTGCTGTATGTAGCCTCTAGACATTGCTTGGAAAAGTGTATGATGCTAAAAAAATACCCAAGTGAAAGTGGGAATTTTGTCTTTAACGGACTACTGATTTTGATACGCGAAACTGTATTGGGTATCATGTTTTCACTTTCATGTTTTCACTTATTTTCTACGCTTTTAATCAAACGTTTTCTATTTTACAATTTTTCTGTGATAGACTCTTCCGTTTCCTTCACTCTCACATTAATTTGAATTCTACATCCTCTCTGGTTGATGGCAGAGATTGAAAGAAGGGAGGGATGATCCACTTGACATGGCGGGAGGAAATTCACCATCTATTCCGTATGCCTCAGAGTCATATGCACATCAATATCCTGTAGATCCCCCTGAAAGATACCCAATTCCTGAAGCTGAACTAGCTATCGATGATCCAGCGGCTTTCTCTTCTAATTACCAACACATATCTGTTGAGGAGAAGAAAGAGCATCTAGTGGTTGCTCGGAATAGTCTCGAATTGCTTTCTAGCATATTGAATTCTGAGGCTGAGCCAAAACCTTTGAAGGTAAACACACGTTTTGATAATAAATAAAAGGCAACATTACCAAAATAATGAATTGGTATTTGTATATTTTTATCAAAATGCTATTCATTTAGTGATAGATAATTGCCTGCAGGAAGATTTAACTGTGAGCTTGTTGGGCAAGTGCAAGCAATCACTCTCTATCATCAAGGGGATTGTGGAAAGCACTACAGATGATGAAGCAACGCTTTTTGAGGCTTTATATCTCAATGATGAGCTTCAGCAGGTAGTTTCTAACTATGAGAAGTTAGAAGCTGCTCAAATGTCTGGGACACAAGAGCCTCAAAATGCTGAACCCGCCAAGCATGATGCGGAAGCTGTTCAAAATCCCAATGAGGTACCTGTAAGGTTTGAAATTGATGATTCCGAAGAATCTGAAGCTGATCAGAATCTGGATCGAAAGGTGCCCCAAAAATCGAACACTCTTAAAGTCAATGCAACTGAGGTCGAGGGGAATGGTCTTGCTGAAACTGAAATAGTTAAGGACACAACGGAAAAGAATGGTGAATCTAGCTTCAAGCGAAATACCGAATGAGGAAAAGCATTATTAGCGTGAATCTTCTAGCATTTCATTGTTGTCTTTGTTCATATCTTGTAATAAGCTGTAGTCCTTCCATTTGTGAGGGTGATTTACGTTGCCCAGATATGTAATTGGCAGGAGTTTCATCCCGAGGATTGTGATATTTAATCCTTGTGAGATCAGGCTAGTTCATAAGGTTAATGTAGTTGCACGTTTTTATTCGCTTCATATTAGTTAATGGTGTATCTGTGTGTCTTCATTTAATTCGACACTTTGATTTCATAGAAACAATACTGTAATCGGGCACATTTCGAAACAGATGCATTTTTCTTTTGGACTTCTAGCAGAAAATATTTGTCTTTCAGGATCAGACTAAAACAAAAAATATCACTATTGCTTCTTTTTGTTTTTGGAAGATTCACAAAAATAGTTATTAGTTGTTTGGGAGTTGAAACTTTGAAATTATTAAGCAGAATGTATTCATTTGGGTTTTGTCACGTGCAAGTTATAAAGAATTAGCACTACATATGATGAAGTGTCCCTACAAGTAAAAAAGTGCAAAATTATTATTAGCAGTGAGTGAATCCTATTTACACACTCAAAAAAATTTCCTTTCTTTCTGGTAATATCCACGTTGTAAACCATATCTATCACTGCATTCTCTTTTTTCCTTGTTCTCTTTTGCTCCTTTTCTTTTCTTTATAGAATTAAAATAGTTGTGCTTTTTGTTTTACTATTTTACATTTTGTGGCTCTCTCATCTAAAAAGTGGTATATCGGTGCATGCATGAAATAGATATAATAATGGACTATAATTAGTCGTATTGAGAATAAAAAAGGTTTAAACTAGAATCCATACGTTTTTATTGATTTTGTAATAAGTTTATACCCATTTTAAAATGAAAGTTTATATTCAGTGCGAGAGATTTTTCTGAAATTGTATTGGACAGCTGATGATTTTTATTTTAAAATTAGATAATGATATTTTAACATATGATTATTACATTACATTATTTAGATAATGATATTCTATCACTTGCCGCAATCACACGAAAAGAATAAGGTGGTGTTCAGGCAATAGGTTTTCAATGTCTTTCTCAGTGCTACATTTGATGGGACGCAATTGATTTGAATAAAATTGAAATTTTGGCTCTTAAGTGGTTCATTGTGTTTCTGTCAAACAATTCAATGTGTTATGGCACACAGCATCGGTTGATGACAACAACGTCAATCAGCAGAATCAAAGTTAATTCAAGCGGTGCTGCATTCTCGTGATTGATTTATTTGCCGCCGATTCAAACTTATTTTTGAACATAAAGCGTAAAGCGTTTGATTAATAAATAATAATGACAATTATACAACAAACCTCTTCGATTTTGAAATTAGTTTTTGTTTTTATTAAAAATTAGTATATCAAGCACTGCCAAGCATAAGTGTAGCTGGGTCACAATCTGCCATTAATATTGTCGTAAATATAAAAGGTAAGAAGATTCAAATTTATTGGAAGAATAAGAATGGTCAATAGGGTCAGTTCGTGCAGATCTATCTGTGCAATTCAAAATGCCTTCACGTGTTCCTCGAGAACAGAGTCCACAGTGTGACAGTGTAACGTTCCAACAAACATCAACCATATCCGCAACAAATCTCACACTCCTCCTCACAATTTATCAGCAGCAGATGAGAGCTGAAAAACAGTAGAAGACAAGAATGGCTTCACTCTGCACCACACTTCTCTTTTGTCTTCTCCTAATCCTATCTTTAGCGGCAGCCGCAGAGTCGCATCGTACTCCCGGCTTCCTCTACACTCGCACCAGAGGAAGATGCACCGCGCAGTAAGAAACCCCGTTCCGTTCTGTTAACAATGTCATCAAATCAAAAAACGCGATAACGGTGTACTGATTTCTTGTCAGGTTCTGGAGCGGGAGGAGGGAGGCGTGGCCGAGGATGGTTCCGGAGACGTCGACGGTGTCGAACGTGTTCGGGTCTCGGGTCTACGAACACTACAGATCGGATCTGACATTGATAGAAGCCGCGGCGAGGAACGACGAGGAGAGTAACGCCTTCGGAGGGTTGGTGAAGGAGGGAACCGCGGCGTTGCTTAACTCGTATGCGAGAGAGGGTTTTCCTTACAAACCCTGGCAGGTTAAGACTTTGGTCATAAAAGCGTTGGTGTCCCAAGCTGCAGCTGCATCTCAAGCCAATAACTTCTTGTTGGCTAACCAGGCTTGCTCCTAAAACCTAATCTATTCCTAACTCACTTTATCATATATTAAAATTTCCTTACAAACACTCACCATGATTGATTATCCATGTTTAGCTTAGTTGTGTTATTATTGGGTAAGGTCCACTCGCTTTACCCTTTTTGTTATTGGTCTTCTCATGCGATTTTATCGGAATCACTACTCTGTGACGTGATTTTGGAATGTTAGAAGGGTATTTGTTTGTTGATAAGAAGGAATCGTTGCAATGGAGGGAATTAGTACTCATTATGTATTGCGTCTCTCTAATTATCTTTGTTATTATCAGTCACCATGCCTGGTGCTTTCTGAATTTGTAAGTTCTGGGCTGAGGAAAGTTTATTCCGACGTCACACATAAGTTTTTTTTTTATTCCGTAGCTATTCTATTTATAATATTTACTTGTATAGTGCTGTTTTTTCATAGCTCAGAATTCGGTTTACTGGTTGAAATTTGATATCAGCAGAACTAGTTGGTACTAGAGCGGTGATTTTTTATTTTTTTTCATTAGTGTACTGTTCCACTTTTTATTTTAATTACACGGATAGCATACTGGAATTGGGATAATGCAACATAATTACACACATAGCATAGTGTAATTTTCATTTTCAGGTCTAAACTCTCCTTTCAAAACCCACAATTTTAAACATGGGTCCAACTCCAACCATCGTTGACAACTCATTGGGTGAGTATGAAACAATTGAGATAACTGGGAAGGTCATGGTGGTGGCTATTATAATATTCATTGTGATTGTGTTTGTTCTTGTGCATCATCTTTATGCGAAATGCTTCTGGAGGAACATGGGGGAGAGAACGTCTCGGGCAAGACCCGATCATCTATGGGACACCAAAATTCGAACACCAAAATTTTAATTTTTTAATTGAATAATTATGGAGGTAAGAATTCAAGTCGCGGATATTGAATTCTGATCCATTTTTAAAATTGTGTTTTCCAAATAAATGTTATGTGTGAAAAATAAAAATAAAAATGGAAAATGTGTGCTAGCACTAGGGATGGCAAGGGGCGGGTACGGGTATCATGATCCCATCCCCATCCCCATGATTAAAATTCATCCCCATCCCCAAACCCAACGGGTATACAACTTTTGACCCATCCCCATCCCCACCGGGTAACGGGTATTTTCTTATACCCATATCCATACCCATTTTTTTATTGTTCCATATATCAATTAAATATTTTTTATAAAAAAAATTTAAAAATCACACCAACAGAATCATGATACTATCAAAATATTCAATATTAAAATAACATACTCTTTTTTATTTTCA
>Ga0214545_1002156_pt1 | contig 37898 bp, 21 predicted proteins | sample CNSS4metaG_FD_160064 | JGI IMG/M metagenome (GOLD analysis project Ga0214545, IMG submission 160064) | Root nodule microbial communities from cowpea collected in UCLA plant growth center, Los Angeles, California, USA - CNSS4 | ecosystem: Host-associated > Plants > Roots > Nodule | place: USA...
CTCAGAACCCTCCTCTCTGGCTTGTCTTCCAACGCCACCTCTAGATATGGATTCCAGACGCAAGAGGGAACAGCGTACGGCCTCTTCAGGTGCCGTATCGACATTCCTGCTCGCCTCTGTCAGCAATGCATCCGAAACGCAACCGACAGAATAACCTCGGAGTGTGGTTTGGCTTCTGCGGAGGCTGTAATATGGTACAATCACTGCTGGCTTCGCTATTCCGACAGAAATTTCTTCTCCAGCTACGAAACAAGTCCGAGATTTAGGAATCTGAATATCAGCAACAGCAGTCCGATACAGTCCTCTGTTGCTTCTGAGTTATCGAACCAGTTAGCTAGGGTGGCCAACATGACAGGGGACACTGATAACAAATTCTTGACAGATGAATCTCTGAGATTGAACGATGAGCAAAGAGTGTATATTCTTGGTCAATGCTCGTCGGATCTATCAAGCAGTGGTTGCAGTGGGTGCCTGAGTGATGTGATTGGAACGGCAATTCCATGGAGCAGTTTGGGAAGCTTGGGTGGACGAGTTCTCTATCCTAGCTGTGTTCTTCGCTTTGAATTGTTCCAGTTTTACAATCTCACGCCAACCACTCCATCTACTCCTCCTACCTCATCAGGTTTTCTATTTTCATTCACATCTCTAAAACTTCACCATGATTCGCATGCTAATTATAGGAAGCACAATCGTATACCGAAAATCAAACAAATTTATACAGGTAGAAAAATCAAATATAAGAAGAAAAAAAAAGTGATATTTTGATCTCTTGTTGTTCATGACTCATAATCTATGTTGTTTAAGAACTTCGCATATAGAATCACTTGATAACTACTCTTTTAGGGATATCTAGAATGGTCAAAATTTGATAAAAAACCGACATAAATAACTTACAACAAATTGGTTTGGTTTGGTTCAAAATTTTTTTTTTTTCTTTTAAACAAAACTGCAATATTGTTCATGCTTGGTTTGGATGTATTTATAACCAAAATTCAAACCCAATCTCACAGGACCTTTACATTATTGTAGTATTTTTTTTTTCTCTTCTTTCATAATTACAGAAGTTTACTTTTTTTCTACTGACCACATTACTCTTAAAAGCACATTGTCAAGTGGTTAAATGACTGCCAAAACATCATTTTCCTAAAAGACTGAAAAGGACGAGTGGTTTCTATATATACACGTCTTAGATTATGAGCCCATAGAGGAACAAGTTAGAAATTAGAGAAAGCTTGACAAATTACGAAAGTCACATTTCAACCGAAGTTATTTAATTTGGAAGAACAATACCTCATGAAGACATACCATCATCAGTATTAACATGTTTTCTACAGTACTTTAATTTCTTAGCAATTGGGATACCATTTTATTTTATTTTTTTACCTTAGCATTTTGGTGCATATGGGTTGTGCAGCTTTTGTATCGAATTTATCAATGTCTTTAATATATCTTGTTACTATACCTTATGGTTCAAATCAAGGTTGGTTTTCTTCACCAATAATCACTACTAAAAATTTTCATATTACATATGAGAATTTGCTTGTAAATTTGTTAAAAAAATTTGCAAAAAAAGAATTTTTCATGCTATTTCTTTTAAGGATCTAGATTGGCAGATAATTTTTTCGTAGATAATTATTTCCTACAAAATTATAAAATTCGTGAGTATTTCCTATAAAATTTGTTGCAAAAAGTGTTTTATACAAAATATTTTGCAAAAGAATTGGCAGCAATTTACCGTAAATTGTTTTTTCATAACAAAGTTTATAAGTATTTCCTACAAAAAAATATTCCAAAACAAAATTGGCAGGAAATATGAATTTTTTTAGTAGTGAATGTTTTTACTTACAAAGAAGTGAGCCTTGTTTTATCAATTCACCACAAGTTATTTTGACATGTGTTACTCTTGTAATGTAGGAGGAAGTCAGACAACAACAATTATCTTGATCATTACTTTCAGCATAGTTGTATCTGGGATATTTTTTGCCTTTTGTTATTATTTGATACGAAGGAAAAGCAGAAAAAATAATAGAGCTATTCTTCAAGAAAATTGTGAGTATGGAAACAATTTACTTTTCTATAAGAATAAAAATGTTTAGAAACATAGTTTAACAATTGAAATATTTTTATTTAGTTGGACAAGAAAGTTCCGCTATAAAGTCATTGCAATTCAACATGTCAATAATTGAAGCAGCAACAAGTAATTTTTCGCAAGAGAACAAAATTGGCAAAGGTGGATTTGGTGAAGTCTATAAGGTATAAGAAATATGTTAAATTTTATTTCTTATATATTTCTATTCTTTATAATAAATACTTATATTAATATTTTTAGGGCACTCTCTTTGATGGGCGATCAATTGCTGTGAAGAGACTCTCAAGAAATTCTAAGCAAGGCATAGAAGAGTTCAAAAATGAAGTTCTATTAATAGCCAAACTTCAACATAGAAATCTAGTGGCATTTATAGGATTTTGTCTCAATGAACAAGAAAAAATACTTATATACGAATATGTGCCCAACAAGAGTCTAGACTACTTTTTATTTGGTAAGATGTTTCTTACCTTATTTTATTTTTTAAAAGTTAACATTAACAACTTATGTATTTGCTATTGTATCACTTACATTTATAATGTTTATTTTTTGTAGATACTAAACTAGAAAAAGTATTGAGGTGGACTGAGCGTCACAAGATCATAGGTGGCATTGCTCGAGGAATTTTATATTTACATGAACATTCTCGACTTAAAGTTATACATCGTGATCTTAAACCTAGTAATGTACTACTAGACGAAAATATGAACCCTAAAATTTCAGATTTTGGACTTGCTAGAATTGTTGAAATAGATCAAGAGGATGGAAGTACAAATAGAATCATTGGAACATAGTAAGTTTTTAATACTCTTTCTTTATCCTTTGCATAATACTTTTAACATTATTTGTAACTTTTTGTTGATTTTGCAGTGGGTATATGTCTCCAGAATATGCTATGTTTGGACAATTCTCTGAAAAATCTGATGTTTATAGTTTTGGTGTTATGATTCTTGAGATTATTAGTGGCAAAAAGAATATAAGTTCACATGAATCACATTGTGTTGCTGATGGTCTTCTAAAATTTGTGAGTGCTAAAATCTTTCTATTTATTTTATTTACTCACTACTCATAAGTAATGTACAAAAATTAATTTATAAGTATGAAAGTGTAATGACACAAACAAATTTGAAAAATTGTTATAGGTTTGGAGACATTGGAGGGATGGAACAACATTGAACACATTGGACCCAAAATTAGAAGAAAATTATTCTAATGTTGAAGTCACGAGATGCATTCAAATTGGTTTATTATGTGTTCAAGAAAATCCAGATGTTAGACCTACAATGGTAACAATTGTTTCATATCTTACTAGCCACTCAATTGAGCTACCATCTCCAGAAGAGCCAATATTTTTCTTAAACCATAGAATGAATCCAATTATTGCACATGAATCAAGTTCAAGCCAAGATGTCAACTCCATACCATCTTCTATCAATGACATGTCTAAAAGTGAATTTTATCCTCGATAATTGATTTTTTTATTCATTATTATATTTTGTGTTTTAATGTACAATACAATATCACTTGAAACTATGTTAGAGTTGAAATTGTGAAGGTTGATTTTAGGATGTACATCTTCTTTGATTAAGTAAGGTTTTTTTGTCAAGAGACTTCAAATTTATTCCTTTATAGATTATAACTTTCTTTATTGGATTGGTTTAAGTTGGCATGTGACATGCCTTGTGCTGATTTTATATTTTATTATTAAAGTAATAAAACTCGTTATACCACTTGTAAAATTTGGTGAATAATTTGTTAAAAAAATAAATTTAATTTAGACTACAAAACAAGGATAAAACATTATGATCCTCATATATAATATTACTACTTATTAATAGATATTGTGATCCTCACTTAAAATAATTATGATCCTCATATATAATATTATTACTCATTAATATATATATTGTGATCCTCACTTAAAATAAAGTGATCATAATGTGAATGTGCAATATCATCCTAGCAAATTGAAATGAAAATACAATGATAATCGAAGTATATCCTAAATTGTAACATACTTTTTGATTCCTTATAATGCCCAAGGTTTGGAGTTTCTTGTGAATTAATTGTCCTTCCTTCTAAATAACTCTAATTTGATCAATATCCACTTAAATAAATGAGACAAGTCAACTTTACTACCTATTTTTCACATATTAGAGAAGTTTAAAATCCCAAACAAATTTCTCATATGTGATTTGTTCTTGATAATGCCTAAGTTATCTTATGAACTCCATTATCATTAACATGAATATTGCTAACTCTAACAACATAACAAAATAAAAATTTACTGCCCAATGGTACTTCACATTAGTATACTTAGATTATGAATAGAAAGTTGAATTATTGTGAAGACAATTTTTAAATAACACTTTGATTCACTATAAATAGTAGGTACTTGTGCAAATATTTCTTCGCCTATAACATCTCCTTACATACAAAATTACACATCTTTGCATCTTTGATTGTCATGTCACAACTCTCCTTGCAAGAATAATGAAATAGTCCACACGGACTTTCTAAAATTAATGTCTATAATCATATGTCAATTTAAGTATCCTACGAAATAGGCTTATCATCATCATAAACAATCTCATATTAACATCACCGTGAAGATACTCAAAACCCATTTCATAGTATTTCAATGTTTTCTACTTATGTTTGTAAAAAAAAAAATATACTCACATTATCATGATACAATCAATAAATTTCTATTAAATTCATCAATGTGTTATATTTAGTTTTATGTACATCATTAATTTAGAAAAACACCACAAAGTAAAACAATACTAGCTTCTCATACTTGACAAGGTGGTTCAACGGGCCCAAACACAACATCAACAGACTCAAGGAACACCAAAACACCTTTAGCTTCACAAGACGTTCTATCTATACCTAGGAACAACACAAAAACGATCAAGACCTACTATTATGATCACTGACCAACAAAGACTCATATTGATGATTAAAACGTCACATGCAACCAAAGCATGGTCACATGCAACCAACGTATCGTTGCATGCAAGCCAGAACATAGAAGACCCACAAGAAAACGAGTAGAAGTTCAACTTACACAATTGAAGAAATTGATCAGATAGAAAGGAAGAGCTCGCCAAGAGGATCACCCTAGCGGTCTCCGATCTTCAAACAAATGAACCGGAGGTGAGAACTTCTAGACAGAAGTCAGAGAACTTTAGAGTAGTGATTTCTAGAGAAATTGTATGTTTTAAAATAATGAAATTCGTTTATAACAAAACTATTTATATTAAAAATAATTAATATTAAAATATTCGAATTCCACTATTTTTAGGCCACTATCAATTCTAAAACACTATTTTCTAGGGTTTTATAGGGTTTTACAAAAGAACTTAAAATTTTATTTGTTATTATCTAATATTATATTCTATTTTTCATCATCTAATAGTTTAAACAAATTATAAACTTATTTATTTGTTTTTTTATTGTAAAAAAATAGAAAGAGATTTTTTAGTCACTAAGCTCATTTTAGATGCCGATAAAAAAAAAGAAGCCCATTTTATATATTAAATTAAAAAATGTTACAGACTTTTTTTCCTCTAACAACATAATTAAACTTTTCATTTATTGATTATTAGAATTAGTAATATTAACCAATATTTTATAAATAATAAAAAATATAAGTAAAATTGATTTTTATTAAATAATAATACAGTTAAGTTTATTTTAAATTATGAAATATTAGCAAACTTAAAATAAATAGTTTCACAATTTACCCTAAATTTTAATAGTAATAATAAAATATATTAAAACATTTAATTGTTGACAGACGCTATGCTTAATTATTATTTTCAAAACATTTTTTAATATAAGAACGAATTTTGATTTTAAAAAAGCAACAAGTTGTGCCAACAAAATGTCTCCCGCGAAAACGAAATCCCCGATCCATCTGAAAATGGTCGTGCTTGCGAAAAACCAAATCCCTAATCAATATTATTAGGATTAAATAAGTTTTTAGTCCTTGAACTTTGACTTAAAATTGAAATTCGTCCTTGGTCAAAACTTTGATAAATTTTGGTTCTTAAATTTTAAAAAGGAATGAATATAATCCTTTTAACCCAATTTTATTAATATCGGAGTTGTTTATGTAGTTTGACACATTTTTAGCTCAATATTTATTCAGAAATGCGTTCAAAACCTCAAAAAAAGTTAACATTTTAGCTCATTTTTAAAGTTTAAAAACCAAAATTTATCAAAATTTTGACCAAAACGAATTTCAATTTTGAGTAAAAGTTCCGAGACTAAAACAATACTTAATCCATATCGCTGCGATGAATTCCCAACTCCCCCAAAAGCATTCGTTCTCTGAAAACGCTTCTGAAAGGCCATCACTATCAAACAATGAGCTTGTCGTCGCTGTTGCCAAATCTCTGAAAATTTAGGTGAATGTATTTGTAACTGTTGAAGATAATCCTGCCTAAGTATATCCTATTATAGTAGATAAGAAAAATAATCTTTGACATCTAAAACCCAAGGGTAATATGGTAGGTTTTTTTTTTTTTTTTTTTTATTTTAAAAAAAAAAAAAAAAAAGGAAAAAAAAGGGGTGGGGTGTGTTGGGTGTCAATGAACTCGGTAGATAAATCATTATCCATAAAAACTATTCATGTAGTTTGTTAAGAAATCACTTAGTGGAATGTTTATCTTGTTTGGAGTTTCCTTTCTTTCTCCTTGCAGTTATGAATGGTTTTGTAGTTTGTTTAAAATAGCTAAAACATGTTCCTTGTGATTTGGAGTTGGTACATATATGTGTAAAGCTGTTGAGCTGAGATGCTTGAAGGGTACTCTGTGTAGGTTGAGACAGTGCCATTTAGTTTGTTGATTCCTTTGGTGGCTTGGGTGCACCTTTCTGGTTTAGGCGATGTCTGCCTTTAGCACCTTATTGATAAAATTAAGAACTTCTAAACCTAGCTTGTTATGGTGCCTTTGGTGCCTTGGGTGCACCTCTTTTTTTTTTTTTTTTTAATAACATTTGATATGCTAATGTTTTAATGTTAATTCAATTTTTCATAGTGTATTTGTTCCATCAATCTATAGTTGATGGAAAATCAAAATTTAAGCAACCATGCAGAAACCCATGTTGAGAAAATTGAAGGGTACTAATGACGGTGAAGTTTTAAGTATGAACACTTCTAGCATTTGTTCCTGATGTTGAGTTCTCATGTCTATAAAAACATAGATGGGGTTGGGGTAACTGCATCAAGCTTTGGGTCTTCTTTTTGTTTAATGTTGAGATTTATATTTTTGTTTGGGAGTTCTTATTTTCAGGAGCTAAGCTTTTATACTTCTCACACCTCTTCCTTTTTAACTATATCAGCTTTATTCCATTTTTTCTCCAGTACTTCTCAATCTAAGAAGTGAGTTCTTTCTTATTACCACTGCCAACATATTATCCCCATCATTGCATTTTCATTAATGGTTGGTCTTTACGCTGAATACAAGTAGATTTTTGTGTTTATTTATAGTTGAATACTTCATTTTACTTAGTGTAGTGGATCTGGTGTTTTTCATTCATTGAAGGATTATAACAAATATTTCAAGGGCGCAGGCAACTTGCTTTGCATAACTGGGTGCTTCTTTGTTTATCTATTTTTGTGCCATGTGATTATTGTTTAATGATGTGATTTAGAGATTTTTTTCTTTATCTAATTTTTTATACGCCTGTGATGTATTTGCATCTTAGTAGTAGGATCTTATGATTCAAGTTATAATCCTGAGTTATTAATTTTCAGCCCTCCCGATCCTAGATAGAATCTGAAGTTTAACAACATTGCAGCCAACAATCCTAACAACTGATCAATTGGTTGGTGTTTTAAATTACAGCTTTTGATCTATGGAAAACAAGACATGGGGATGTTCTTCAAGTGAAGATAGTGATGATGAGGTCTATTTGCAAAATCCAAGTGATGAAGAGGAGCTTGGCTTCTCATCTGGTTCTATACCCAAGTTGCAGTTCAGGTCAAACATCTTAACATTGTAAATTAGTACTTACTAGTAAAGACATCTCTGTTTATTACCTGTTGATGGAAGTCTATTTAATCACGTACAACATGTATCTTCTGCTAGGGGTCATCCACCATCTAGAACAGAGATTGAAGCCCTTCAGAAACAATGTGGTGGCATTCCTTTGAAAATCTGCCTGGTCACTGAGGGAAGGGTCAGTTTCTTTTCCTTTGACAAGGTGGAACTTGCTGTGCTACCCTGAACTTCTGCAGTGGTTTTAGAATATTTGAAATCCATAGTCAGTGTTTTGCTTTGGTTTGTTATGTAGTTTGTAAATATAGATGAATGCGATGTGCGTTGGTGGTTGCAAGTTGCGATGTTGAGAGTCTGGTTCTGTGTAGACAACAATTGTTACTATCTTATGTATGAACACGTTCGACACTTTTGTCTGTTTATGCCCCAAACATCTTTTTTATATTTCTGTGATGATGATTCTTTTAGGATAGAGAATTCTTATTTTAATAAAAAAGATACTTTGAATTTTCGTATTAGGAATGTCTGTGTTCTTCTTGATAGATGAGTTCCGCTCGTGAAACCTTGAGAAGCCTTTAACAAATATTTACGAATTTATTGCTACACTTTAATAATATGCTGATTCATGATTCTTACTTTTCTATTATAAAATGGTTTTCAAGTTCCACTCAGACTTTTTCGTTTAGAGTTTTCTCATTGATTAAGGTATTATATATTAACCCTTATTTGGTGGATATTGAGTTAGAAGATAGTAATGGACATGTTAATAAGAGTAGGAACGATTTAATCATATGGAAAGTTAGAGGTAAGTATACAGAGATAATAAAATCAAAGGAAAGAATATAATATATAAAGTGAGATAATTAAGTTGCAAGTAATGGTATAATGCTCAAACTAAGATTTTTTACATACAAATTTGAGATATGTTTAGATCATTAAATACATTGAGAGTCTAATATGTACTAATAGTTTATTTGTCTATCTTCGTTAACATGTGATTAAATCATCTAATACATACATTAAGAGTTCATTTGTCTATATTCCTTGAATTAGATCATCAGATGTAGTGCTTTTGTTCTTTTGGAAGGTTACATCTCGGATTGTTGAATCATAATATAAATTTAGAAGACAATTCCGCATATAAATTACATTTTAAATAACTTAATTAAAAGTTTAATCACTGAAATTTAAAACATTACTTTGTCAACTGTTTAGCATAAAAAATATTAATTTATTTTAGCGGGACAGGTTACAATTTTAACCCTGTTTTGCCATCCTTCAATTCTAGACATATTAAACATCCATATTTCATAATTGTTAATCCAGGTGAAATTTTAGTTCCATCCAAGTTCAAGTGAATTTGGAATTGAGGAAAATTCATTAACTGAATTGTTAAATATAATTTTTTTTCTATAAATTTTGTTACAAAACATAATAAAAAAACGTTATAAGATTAATAAATTAAGATTATCATTATTTTAAACTAGCGTTAACTTTTTCATGTTTAATTAGTATCATATTCTGAAATTCGTACTTTAAAAAAACTGATAAAACTATTACAATTTACTTATTCACTTCTAGAAAAAAGTAATGTCACGTCGATGATTTAATCTAAATTTTCATTGTAATTTAAAAATAATTTTTATTAACAATTACATTAAAATAAAAAAGTATATATATATATATATATATATATATATATATAAATTACTAATTTAAAAAATCAAATCATTTGTTTTTTTAACATTGTTTGAATTCGATTTTGATAAAAATTTATAGACAGAGTATAGACAATAATTTACTTTTTAAATTGACATAGAAATATAATTCTTGTTTTAAATTATCAAAAAATTTAATTTAAACATTTTATATTAAGTTTTTAAATCCTTAATTTTATAATTTATTTTTTAGACATTTATTTAATTTTTTTTAACATTATTATTTGATTTTTCTAAATATTATTTCAGATGTTTATATAATTATATATTTTTATATTTGATATTGAAAAAAATGTATACTAATTTAATATTAAATATTTGATAATGTTATTTTATTTATTATAATTTTTATTTCTTAAAAAATTGTAATTACTATTTGAAATACAAAATGAATGGATATGGGTGTAAGTAAGTACCATCTATTATCAAATGAAAACGAAACAAAAGATTATATTTAAAAAACAAAAAAACAAAGATGAATGAAAAAAAAATTAAAAATAAAGATGAGATAATGAGCCCTCCGTTGACATTCTACTCATCTTCAATATTTCCAACACAAGACATTACATTATTTGGTTCATTGCACCTTCGAATGATGTCAATATATTTGACTCCACTACAATTTTTCCAGCAGATTGATGAATTCTCCAATAAAACTATTGGATTTTAAATTCTGTTGGTAAATGACTTCAACTAGGATCCAAAATGCGTCACTTCTCAACAACACACTTTTCATTTTAGTTGTTAAATTTTAAAACTTCAATACATCATAAATATCAATCATTTCAAACAATCAATTCTTAATGCAAAGATCAAGACTAAAACCCTACATTTATAACTGATGACTAATTCCAATTGAAATTTTTATATTCTAAATATGAAATTATTGATGGGTATTTTATTATTTTTTTTTCGATGAAGCTTATTAGGAAGATATTATATATAAATGACATGAGTTAATCTACATATAAATTATTAATATCATTTTTAGTCCAACATTTTAAAATATTAAATTTATGAGTTTTTTTATATGATGTTTACATTTGTTATTTTTATCAAATGTGAAATTTAGACAAACATTTTAATTGTATTCAATACGCTATTCTTTTCAAATTGAAAATCATAATATATCAAAATCTATAATAGTAATATATTGATGTAAAAAACTATTTTGCATTTTTAATTTTTTAATTACACAATTTATTGTAATACTTTCCCTATGTTATACTCCATTGTCATAAATTTTTACTATTAAAAATAATTATCTTTCATTAATTGTCAAGTTCTTCCCATTGTCGAAATATATTTTTTCATACTAATATTATGTAAACTTATAGATGACGATGCGCTTTTCTTTTGTCATATTATTATGTCACATATACTTTGACATAGTTATCACTTTCCATCAAAAGAATACTACGTGTCTGTGTTTTTTTTTTAAATTTTATTAACTATTCAAACTTAAATATTGATTTTTACATTGTGACAACCTAAGTCTACCTGTTTTTATTCTTTTATATATATATATATATATATATATATATATATATATATATATATATATATATATATATTTTTTCACTTTTATATATAAAAATGAAAAGAAAGACATTGCTGGTATTTTTATAATTATTTTATTACAATTAAATACTGGTGTGTATATTAATTTAAATTTAATAATTTCTAATATATATTTCTTTGTATAGTTTATTTGTTTTTATGTTATATTGTTTAAATGTAACATGTTATTATTTGAAGACTGCTACCAAATATTGGTGTGAAAGACATTGTTTGTACTGTTATCTAAACTGAAAGTTCTAAGTAGATATGTTCCTGTTTGTGGGAAACCGGTAGAGACACATAAGTTTCGTTAGTTAGAGATCGATTTGATAGTTAATTAGTTAAATAATTGTTATATATCCTCATCGTTCTAAAATACAAAACATCATCGTCCCAACACATTACTTTTCATCCCACGTACAACGTGAAATGAACACTTATATTTTTCATACATGCTTTGACATTTTCCATGGAGACATTTTCAACGCATGATGTTCAAAAAATTGTAACAATTTCAGATGATCACAAACGGGATGAGTGGTTGACTTTGACTATACCAGTTCATTGACTTGCTAATGCATACAGATACCAATCCCGGAAGTTATACATCAACTAAAAATAAGTCTAATGAGTTAAAATTAAATTCCACTTTTAATATGGTATCAAAGTCAAATTAGAACATATCCTAGCGAACTTTTTTGAACATTATATTTCACCCGTTATCGGACCATTAACGGATCACTCACTAATTTTTAGTACCACGCACGAAATGAATATACCTCGGTGTGAGGAGTGTATTGGAAGTCCTACATCAATTAGAGATAATATTAATTCACAATATATATATATATATATATATATATATATATATATATATATATATATATGTGTGAAATACTTATTTTAGAAACTAATTTATGGGGTTCTTATAATCTACTTCTAACGAATCCCTTGCACTATTTCCGAAGTTTCAACTTCACCTATTTTCCATTACAAAAGAGAAGAAAACCTGAGCACTTAATATCAGAAACCACCCATCCCTGAACACGAACAGAACCATGGCTTCCAACAACCTCGTCTTTCTTATCTTTAGTTGTACCTTTGTTATTACCTTGTTGAACTTCCCAACCACGAAAGCACAGAACGAGGACAGGGTTTACTTTGAGTACCAAAACTGTAGTCCAAACAGAACATCTTCTACCAGCGCATATCAAAACAACTTGATAACCCTTCTCTCTTCCTTCACTTCCAACGCATCTGCAACGTTATTCTACAACACCACCATCCTCAGCAGAAACAACACGGTGTATGGTTTGTTCATGTGTAGGGGTGACATACCCTTACGCCTGTGCAAAGAATGCGTGGCCAACGCAACCGAGAAGTTATCTACAGACCCAGAATGTAAGAACTCCGTAGAGGCTGTGATGTGGTACGCTGAATGCAAGCTTCGGTATTCCAATGTGCCTTTCTTCTCCGTCGTGGCCACGTCTCCAGGAATTTTTCTTGTCAGCCCTAGCGATGTCACCACCAACTCCACAATCAGCTTCATGATCTTCTTGCGCGACGCAATGAACCGAACTGCAGAAGCAGCAGCGGTTTCGGATGCGAGGTTCTCGACAAAGGAAACAAACTTGTCTCATTCTCAGACTGTTTATACTCTCGCTCAGTGCACGCAAGATTTGTCTCCGCAGAACTGCAGAACTTGTCTTGCAGAAGCAATAAAAGATCTTCCAACGTGCTGTGATGGAAAACAAGGAGGGAGAGTTGTGTTTCCGAGTTGTAACATTTGGTACGAGATGTACCTTTTCTATGGCCTCATCACTGATAATCCACCACAAAGACTCGCTCCATCATCAGGTTTTTCTTCTTCATCTTCATCTTCTTGTGGTCGTGGTGTTGAAATATAGCACTAGAAAGAGGATAGAGGTAATTTCTTTTCTTTACTTTTGAACAAAGACTTCTTCAGATACGTGAAAAATCGCACTTAGCTTCATAGGTTTTTACATATCATTCGCCATGCTCCATGCAAAAGAGAAAAAACAAAACTCATCACCTCTCATCAATTTGCACCTCATATTTCCCTAATTAGTTTAAATCACTTTTCAAGAAAGCATGTTATGAATTGGAAAATTATTTTTCATAAACTTTTAATAATGTAAACGTGCCAACTTCTTATTAAATGAAAAAAAGTTTGACGTGAAAAAAAAAAAAGAGAAAAATTTGATATAGTTTGAAAAGAAAATTTTGTCAAAATTTATAAGAAAAAAAAATAAAAAATCAAGGTATCATTTGTGAATCGGGTGAATATTCATTACATGGACTGCAAAGGTATTGTTTTTAAGTTTTGATCTGCTGCAGCTGGTCGAAAAAATAAGACTTGGAAAAGATCCCTGAGCAAAGGTGGTGAAGTCCAACATTTGAAATAAATTTTGTGCTATTTTATTTTGTTCTATAGATGTCTAAAAAAACAATTGAATGTGCAAATAATTGTTCAAAGAAATTGGTAAAATAATTCCAATCATTTTCGTTGTTTTTTTTTTCATTTTGATATAAAAGTATTATAATTTTCTTTAGACTTAATTGTATTTTAATTAGTAAAAACAAAATGAGATAATTGAATTATCCTGACACATATATACAAAAACGATCAAAAAATAAAAACCCTACTAATACAGTAAATTTCAAACAACCAATAAACTTTGGGTAAAAACACATTTTTCATAAAAGAATAAATTAATTGAGGAATAAAATCTTCAAAACATTTCCCTTTTTATTGACTTACATAGGAAGGTCCCATATCTTTGAAATTATGAAGGGTTAACCCGAAGCCTTTTTTGTCTTTGTTTCCTCGCATTTTTTTATCAGCAAAAATATTATATATATATATATATATATATATATATATATATATATATATATATATAAGGGTCCTTGGATGTAGAGACAAAACTGTGGACGAGTCATGTGGATCAGTTCACAAGAAAAAAATGTAGGACGGATTAAGTATTTAACGAGCTTAAGCCCGTTTCGCATAACTCACATTTGCGTGGGTCAAGGACGGGTTGGTCCGCATTGGCCACCACACTCCGCATTGATTTAAATTTCTAAAATTTAGCCGCACCACCACAACACGGTCGTGTGTATTTTTTTTTAAGCAACTTGCTCATTCACATTTTTTTCTCCAGTCCATCCAAAATGACCTCAGTCATATTCGTGTTCATTTCATCCAAAAATAGTTTTCTCGTTCGTATTTCTTTCTTATTTTAGTGCAGTTCAAAACCATTTCTATTTTTAGTAGGCTTGTACATAAAAATTTTATAAATTATAAAATTATGAATATTACTTATTTTAAGAAATAGACTTATAGAAATTATTATTTCTACTAATTTAATTAAATAAGAATAAAGTTATTAAAATTCTTATGTGGATCACGATCTAGTCTGTAGATCTAGATCCGCGTGCCAAACGTTATGCAAGACGAGTCAATGAGGTGTTGTTTTGTGAATAATGTGTATTATAGGATTTTTTTTTGAATTATTAGGGTTTTTGGAATAACAAAAATTATGAACAATTTGTTTAAAAAATGGATAGGGTTTTTAACAATTCATTTTTTTGCTTGCTATCAATATATCATGACCTAATATCATGTTAATATTTTTTTAATACAGGAAAAGGTCTATCACGAACTATTATCTTGATTCTTATTTTCGCTATTGCTTTGGTGGGACTACTTTTTGGCATTTGTTGTTATATTTTGATGCGAAGAAAAACAAGAAAGAGTAATAACATTATACTTATAGAAAATCGTAAGTATGGTAAAGAAAAATAAACTCTAATACCTACTTTTCATTTAGAAGACTTAATGAAGTTCCAAACTTGGATTAATGATTGAAGTTCTTTTTAGTTGGACTTGGAAGTTCTACTATAGAGTCATTGCAATTCAGTTTGGCAATAATTGAAGTAGCAACAAACAACTTTGCAGATGACAATAAGATAGGCAAAGGAGGATTTGGAGAAGTTTACAAGGTAACAAAAATTGTTATTCTTGTTTATTATATGCTCTTACTTTTAACTTTAATAATTATCTATTTTTTTAGGGTATTCTTATTGATGGAACATCTATAGCCGTAAAAAGACTTTCAAGAAACTCTAAACAAGGTTTAGAGGAGTTCAAAAATGAAGTTATGTTGATAGCCAAACTCCAACATAGAAATTTAGTAGCTTTCAAGGGATTTTGTCTTGATGAGGAAGAGAAAATACTTATCTATGAATACGTACCAAACAAGAGTTTGGACTACTTCTTATTTGGTTTGATTCTTTTCATCCATCCTTGGTTTCTTTTAAGTTTAACATGTATGTATTACATATTTAAGATATTTAATATATTGTGTTTTAAACATTCAAGGATTTGATTATGTTTTAAACCCTCAAGATATATCACTTAATTTTCTCAGATAACGAATATTCTTGTAGATACTAAACAAGAAGATTGTTTGACTTGGTCTGAGCGTTACAAAATCATAGAAGGGATTGCTAAAGGAATTCTATATTTACACGACCATTCTCGACTTAAAGTAATACATCGTGATCTTAAACCTAGTAATGTATTATTAGATGAAAATATGGATCCAAAAATTTCAGATTTTGGACTTGCTAGAATTGTTGAAAAAGACCAACAAGAAGGAAGTACAAAGAGAATTATTGGAACATAGTAAGTTTTGAATATCCATTCTTACATTTATCATCCCTTAACAACATGTTTATGATTATTTGTCATTTTTTCTAATTTTGCAGTGGTTATATGTCTCCAGAGTATGCTATGTTTGGACAATTTTCTGAGAAATCAGATGTTTACAGTTTTGGAGTTATGATTCTCGAAATTATTAGTGGGAAAAAGAACATGGGTTCATATGAACCACATCGTATTGTTAATTATCTTTTAAATTTTGTGAGTATAATATCCTTTTTTCCATATTTTTATTTTATTATCATTTATGCTTGTTGAATAAATGTGATTAGTTAACAATTTAAAAGGTGTAATGATTTGGCTAAGCTTACTGGTTGTTACAGGTTTGGGAGCACTGGAGGGATGAAACACCATTGAGTACATTAGATCCAAAGTTAAAAGGAAATCATTCTAATATTGAAGTCATTAGATGTGTTAAGATTGGTTTATTATGTGTTCAAGAAAATCCAGATGCTAGACCTACAATGTTGACAATTGTCTCATATCTTAATGGTCACTTAGTTGAATTGCCTTCTCCCCTAGAACCAACATTTTCTTTGGATCGAAGAACGAATCCAACTAATTCACAGAACCCAAGCTTGAGACAATTTGCTAACAATTTCATATCAGGCTCAATCAATGAGATGTCTATAAGTAAATTTTATCCTCGATAATTTTATGTTGAATGTTATCTATATCTATTTTGTTGAATCATATTATATTATTTGGCACTTAAATATCATACCTATCAAATTATAACTAAGTGTGTTCTCGTATTGTATTAAACTTTTGGTTTTAACTTCACTTTTCCATTATCTATTATATATTTTTATAGTGACAAATGGTATGTTATGCTTAAGTTAATTTTATAATGAGTATAACTTTTAGTTTATCATTTTTAAAGTTGAATTTGCTTACAATCACATTAATATATACACTTTTTGTGACATTCCAAGAATATCTTAACTCATATCATAGTACATGAATACCTTATAAAAAAAAATTCTAAAGATTATTCACTACAAATTCTTGAAAATTGGAATTCTTTATTTCATACAATAAACATATATAATTCATCATCTCTTAGGGTGTGTTCTTTTGTGGGTGATGATTTGAGGGAGAGGGAGATGATTGATTTGGATTAATTAGAAGGTGATATTTATGTTGTTCTTTTTTATGGATTTGAGGGTGATATTGGAGTGAATTTGAAAATAATTTTTATGAAAGTTTATGAAGGATTTGACCGATGTGACTAAAAATAAATAAATTTAATAGATGAAAATGTAGAATGACCTAATTGTCCTTGGTGTTAAAAAAGTATAATAAAATGATATTTAGATTAGTTGTAATTAGTTTCTCATATATTATTATCAATAAAAATATTTTAAATATTTTTTAATTGAAAAAAAATTATATTAAAATATAGTTGATTTAGAAAATTTAATATTTTAATTTAAAAGAAAAACATTTCCAACAACACCATTAATAAAAAGTCAACTCCAAGCATGACATAATATATAAGAAGTACACACATGACAACATACAATATGATGAATGATACAATCAAAGTCAAGCCTCTCTACTCATATAAGTTTGCAACCTATTCCAACGATTTTCTACCGGTATCTCCATAAGACGTCTGGTATGAAGTGGATGTGAACAAAGAAAGTCGTAGCACTCTCTTAATAAGTTGTCATCTGAAATGTTCATGGTTCTTAGTAACTCAGAAATTTGGTCTCCTCTATATTGAGCTGAAGGTGTTCTAAGAACTAGGTTGTATTGGTCATTAAGTAGTGCATTGCGTCGTTCAATAGCTACAAGTTGGCGGTTAATAGCTACAAGCATTCGTCGATCAAGAACATTTGTTTTCTCAAGTAACTCCAGTATTTTGGAATCCATCTGATTTAAATACACATAAGAGTCAATTAAAATAAAAATGATAAACACATAATACAAGATGAATATAATTTCAATTCATTCAATTATATGAATAATTTCTGTAAAGTATCAGCTAACTCAATACTCAACTTTTTAATTCCTTGTTTTTATGTTCTAGGATTGTTCTTTAAATATTCATTTTTACTTTACAGGGGCATAATTATTCATATTTATGAACTTTCTTTAAATAATTATTACAAATTTCTTATATCTATATTAAAAGCATAAAAGCATGTTTTCTTATACCTAACCACCAACCACAGCGAGCCATTTCTTATATATATATATATATATATATATATATATATATATATATATATATATATATATATATATTAAAAGCATGAGTTTTGTATAGCTTACCACCAACCACAACGAACCATTTATTATATCTATATTAAGCATGCGTTTCTTATAGCTAACCACCAACCACAAACCAATTCTTATATCTATATTAAAAGCATGTGTTTCTTATAGCTAACCACAACGAACCCGTTCAAGAATGGACACCAAGACACCAAAAAAAATCCAATACGCATAAATATTCAACTCATCGCTGCAGCAATTCACCACTTTCAAACCCACTTTAACTCACCGCTGCACCACGTCCAAACTTCGGAACCCACTTCAACTCGTTGCTGCTCCAACAACGATGGCTCCTCCTCCCGCTGTCGTGAAGTCGTTCACCAACCAAAACGCGTATGAGTTCCTACCACACAAATGCAGATCAGGGAAATGGAATAGATTCCAAAAAAAAAAAGAACCGGTTAAATAGGATGGTACAATGGGTTGGAATCAGATCCAGAAAAATGTTAACAGGTTCCATTCTAGCTGCGAAAACAACCACAAAAATAGATCTGATTCCAGAAACAAATATGGATTCACCACTACGTCAACACTGGACTACTGCACTGTGAACTGTCCGACGAGCCGTCAACCTCCTCGTGTTGGCCACCGTCCGTCTTCTCAACAACCAATGGTGATGGAAAGGTACCAAGTGCATCATAGTATTCAAATGAATATAAAGAAACGAAAGATGCAAGACAATGGTATTCAAACGAAGAGAAAGAAAGGAAAAATGCATGGGAGTGGTAGGGAAAAAGCTCACCTCCTACAGCTGAAGTGCACACTGTCCGCGAGAGTCCCAAAGTTCTTCCCAATTCATACAAATATAATACACCAATTGTGTTCAAACTTATTAATGATAATCGAATGCTTCATTCAAGACGCTCAATGGTCAAAACAGGTAAGGAATCTATCTTGTTCATGCATCAGGAATCTGAATCTGCATTGTACTTCTCTTCGTTTGAATTACACAACTCCTGGAAAGCCATGGTTAATTTATTTGAAATAAAATATTGAGGGTAATTATGTAAAATGGCCCTGGATCACTCTAATATCTTCATCTCAGAGGGATGCGAGCAATCCATTGATCCCTCAAATCATCGCTCTGCATCGCTTCCGTATCTTTGGAAAAGAACACGAATAATCTTGCAAATCAACGCTTGCCATTCTTTTTCTTTTTGAATAGTAAATTCATGGAAAATAACACACGCTTAAAGATGAACTCTTTGATAGTTTACCAAATGTTGAGTTTAAAGAACATTATGTGTCCATGTGTGCTCTTCTCTCCTCCTCCCCAAACTCCTCACAACTTCTCCTTGTAGTTGCCACTGCTTCCTCTCTTTTAAATCACATTATCCCTCTCAAAAACAAAATAATGCAACAAAACAATGTGAATCTTAGTGGAATCAAGAAAATGGGTGGAACTCCGATTATTTAGAATTACTCCTGCATTTGAAAAAGGCTTTTAAGGAACCAAGTAGCTTTGAGAAATTCCATTACGATCATTTCATCTCTTCTAATACAATTAATATGATTCGAAAATCTGGAATAATGCTTGATGTAATGACCGATTCATGGAGAACATACTTTTGTCTATTGGAAAACCTCACAACTATAAACAACTTTTTTGTTTTATTTTTTTTATTTTCTTTATTGTAACGGATGATATGGACTTGGCATACTACAAGAAACTCTTAAATAATGACTAATTTTAGTGATAAAAAATAATTAATCACTATAGTGACTAATTTTGATTACAATTTATAAACGAAAAAGTATTGATAGCTAAAATAATTACTAAATTGGTCACCACAGTAAATTAGTCTCTAAATTAATTATTAATATTAGTTATCAAGGTTTTGATCACCAATTTATAAACTATTTTAGTTACCAATAATTTTTTAATTTATAAATTAATTTTAAATTGGTCATTATGATTAATTATTTTTTTTATTAAAATTTATTATTATTTAACAATTTTGACATAATATCATTTCGAAATGTCTATTATAGACGAATTGCAATGGATGTGATGCATGAATCATACTTACAAATCGAAAGGATGACCGCGAATTTATTGTGCAACATGAATAAAAAAAATAGAATAACTTTCATATTTACATAAACCCCAAAATAACCCTATCCTCATTTAAAATTAAAACTGCACCATCTCCTAAACTACCTTTTCCATAACAACAAACAAGAGTTAATCATGCTTAATAATACTAATATTAATTATAATGTTAAAATTTTATAATATTAATTACCAAGTTTAATAATTGTGAAAGAATAGTAGTAAGATTGATAATAATAATAATATTATTATTATTAATAATAGTAACAATGATATGAATGGTAATATTATTAAGGGTTAAATATGTTTTTGTCTCTTAACTTTTTAGTAAATTTTAGAATTAGTTCGTTTCGAAACTTTGGACCAATTTAGTCCTTTATCTTTCGAAATACGTAAATTTAGTCATTTTAATCAAATTTTATTAAGTTTATTTGACATTTCAAGCGTGTTTCGTAATATTATTTGATTTAACATTAAAGCAAAAATGTATCAAACAGTATAAACAACTCAAATACAATCCTAAAATGTGTACGAAAGATTAAATAAACCTAACAAAATTGGATTAAAAGGACTAAATCCACGTATTTTAAAAGATAGAGGACTAAATATGTCCAAAGTTTTAAAATAGACTAATTTCAAGATTCACGAGAAATTAAGAACAAAAACATATTTAATTATATTATTAATTACTTTTATTAGTAATAACAATAATAATAATAACCATAATAATAATTATATTAATAACATCATTAATATTTTTTATTTTTTATTCATTTTAAACATAACGACAATATAGTAATCAATACGTTTTATCTACTAAAACATTTCTTTTACCCATCACATCAGTTAAATTATTCATAAAGTTTTATATTATAGATTTCTACTTCAAAATTTTCGTCCATTTCTTAAAACAAAAAACATCACAGTTTATTAAGCATTCCAAACCTGTTCAACTTTTGTGTAAAGGAGTGAAAAAGAGTGGTATGTGACATAATAAATTCGAGTTTATAAGACAATAATTTCTAGGCACGTTTTCCATAAAGGAGAAAGAAAATTGAGTTACTTAAAAGTTGTTCTTTCAAGTTAGCGACCACAAGTCCAAACAAAACCATCAAAATCGTTAAAGCTGTTCTGTAAATATTCCCATTATTTAAATATGAAGTATATATTACTGTATATAATTAATTTATATTTTGCTTTATACTCATATTTTTATTTTTATAAACAAAGTGACCCTATTCTTTTTTGACTGAATGCTTTTAAAGAAATCTCATTATTTAAACATTAATAATCGTACTGTACACAATTAATTAATTTTATTTATTATTTTTTATATAATTAGGTGAAAAGCACTTTTTTAAAATTAATGTTAATAAGCGGTTGTCAAAAAGAAAAAAAAAGGCGTGGAGAATGACGCTGTTTACCAACCCACGGCAGCATCAAGTAATAGGGCACGCTGATCCGCAATTGAAAATACCGTCGCTATTTTCATGTTTCGCGAATATACCAAACATCTTCACGAATATTCCATATACGTAAAATAAATATTTTAAATTCAATCAATATATAATTAATTTTTTTTTTGAAAAAATACAATTATATATATATATATTTTTTTTTTTGTTTAGATATTTATATATTTATTTTACAAACTAATTTAAAAATAAAGAAAGCAAAACAATATATTATTTAATTAAATATAACTTTAACTGTTTTCGGAACATTCTATCAAGACATTTCTTTATATTGTCAAAGAGAACATTGATCAGAATACCTCTTTTTTTTTCTTTTTTTATAAAAGTTGAAAAAGAATAAAAGTAGATCATTTATTTTTTCTTAAAACGAATTTTTGAGAACGAATTAAGTCTAATTCCTTTTTAATACGACATTAAAATCTTTTTGATGTTAATATTAAGCCTTATCTACATAATGTGTTAATGACGTTATTACGTAATAAATAAAATATAAAATACGAATATTTTATACGAGTTAAGTTAAATATTGTTTTTTTTTATCACTAAATATCTTACTCAATTCACACTAGATTATTTCAATTTAATAAAAGATTACAAAATCCAAGTTTTTTTTTTTATATTAAGAGTGAATTAAATGCAAATCATTTGTAACGTTAAATCCTAATAATCATTTAAAAATCTGAATCTAATCGAATATTAATATATTCTTATAAATATTTTTTATTTTCAATATATTATAAATAAGTCCAACTAAGACTTTTGAACGAAATATTGTAAAAACAATAACTTTTTTCATTAATCTATTTAAATTAAATTATTTATGTATTTCCTTTTTCTTCTCATCTTCTCGTGGTTACTCGTAAACTTCTCTCAGGATTCACGTGCTACCTTTTTTTTTTTTCCATTAAAGTGAAAAAAAAAAAAAGAGAGACTCTACTAGACTAATGCTAACAGTTGGCCAACCAACTTCTATTTATAAATACGAACCAAACCACACATGACAGACTAAACAGGCACACAGTTCGGTCTTTTTAGGTTACCTCTGTGACATTTGTGTTGTTAGTTGCGGCTGACACCGAGAAACGAAAAGGTATGAACTCGTTGTTTGTGTAACGTCGTAGTACTGTGACGTTTATTTCATAGTATGAATGGTTATCAGTGTATTTGAATTTTGTGCATCTAGATTTGCCATTGAATATGATAGGAAAAACGAAAAAGGAAAAAGAACCATGACCCAGATGGGTAATGAATGATTCTTTGTGTATGTGAATGATTTTTGTATTTGGTTTTGCCATTGAATCTGAATCTGATAGGAAAAAAGAAGGGAGGAAGCGCAGATGGGTAGCTCAGGTTTCTCATGGAAATTGGCGGATCATCCAAAGCTCCCTAAGGGGAAGACTGTGGCTGTGGTGGTGTTGGATGGTTGGGGAGAGGCCAACCCCAACGAGTACAACTGCATCGCTACCGCTGAGACACCCTGCATGGATTCTCTTAAAAAGGTTCAATTTTTGCACGTTTTTGGATCTAATCTTTGATTATACATTTCAAAGATCTGTTATTATTTAACCGATGGGGTTGGGTGTAGCAATAGTGACTGGTCCTTTACAAAGTGACGAACCAAGGTTCGAATCTACGTTGGATGAGGTGTTCTTGTGTAGTATATGATAGTTTTAAGGGTTGCCTCCAAAGAAAGATACCTGTCAGGAGGCGAAAAAAGATCTTTCTTTTTGGGTTGGAGGACATTAATCAGGAGTTTTTTCGTGTTACAGGGTGCCCCTGAAAAATGGAGATTGGTTAGGGCTCACGGTACCGCTGTAGGCCTTCCAACAGAAGATGACATGGGCAATAGTGAAGTTGGTCACAATGCCCTTGGAGCTGGTCGCATATTTGCTCAGGGGTAAACTGAAACTAGCCTCTCTTTTTCATCTATTTAGCGCCATGTATTTGTTACTACCAAGGTTTTGAACTGAGGTTGCGTGCTGTAGTTTTTTTTTTTATTATTATTGTCATAAATTACGACAGATCTACTAATTGATGTGATCATGAACTGCATGTGGGTTCTTTTAAACTAATTTACGTTTACTTTGTTCTGCTTGTGAACATTTGTATTTGTTTAGTTGTGCCTGCATTTTTTATGTCATGGACTGAACAACATATTGCTTTGGTCTGCATTGTTTCTTAGATGATCATAGATGTATGTGATCAATAGGGTTAAATATGCTCCAGACACTTCTATACTCTTGTTTTAGGATGTAATACAACAATCAACAACATGGTTGCGGTTTTTTCTTGTTGTGTATCGCTTTTCCCAAGGAATTTGTATCAAGTTTTGGTTCACAATGTTTAGTTAGTAATTCAGATGATTTCTTCAGTGGAGTTGGAATTTATATTTGTTGCTTACTACGAGCTATACTATTGAGTCACTTTTTCTTGCTTCAAAATTATTTCTAGCATGTTTGATGATTGAGACATCTTGATCTGTGATTGTTCATTTTAGTGCCAAGCTTGTCGACCTTGCTCTGGCCTCTGGAAAAATTTTTGAAGGAGAAGGTTTCAATTACATAAAGGAAAGTTTTGCAAATGGCACATTGCATCTCATTGGGTTACTGAGTGACGGTGGAGTTCACTCCAGACTTGATCAGTTGCAGGTACTTGGGGTTGGAGCTGTTTTTGTTTTTTGTGTATACAACTCAATCTTTCTAATTCGCTATTTTTATACAGTTGTTGCTTAAAGGAGTTGGTGAGCGAGGTGTTAAAAGAGTCCGTGTCCATATTCTTACAGATGGCCGTGATGTTTTGGATGGCTCAAGTATAGGGTTTGTCGAAACCCTTGAAAATGATCTTGCAAAATTGCGGGAGAAGGGAATTGATGCTAAGATAGCATCAGGTGGAGGTCGTATGAATGTCACAATGGACCGCTATGAGGTATAATTACTTAGAAATGGCCTTCAATTTGGGGTGCCTGATTGCATATGTTGATTGTTTCTTCATTTAACTTCTCGCTAAATTTGATAATGTTTTGGTCAATTATATTATTCATTAGATGTACTCTGACCATGATGGGGTCACTTCAAATTTTGCTTTGTATTTTATCATCTTATGCTGCTCATAACAAGTCTGTCACTGATTTTACTGGGTTGTACTCCAACCAATTTTTTTCTGTCTATTGAGATTTATTGTTGCAGTGCCATATTACCTCTGTAATTTGACAAGGAAAAACAAAATAAATTGCTTTTAAATCTTTTATTATTTAATTTCTTTTAGTTGCAAATTCATAGTAACAAAAGTGCCTTTTTATGGTTAACTTGCATTTCAATTTCATACTGTTCTATACAGTAAATAGATATGGATGACTTGATCTTTTTCTTCTTTTCTTGTTTGTGTATTTCTATTACTTATGATTCACTGTTTTCAAAAAAACTGCAGAATGATTGGAATGTTGTGAAACGAGGATGGGATGCTCAAGTTCTTGGTGAAGCCCCTCATAAGTTTAAAAGTGCTCTTGAAGCTGTTAAGACGCTGAGGGCAGAACCAAAGGCCAATGACCAGTATCTGCCTCCTTTTGTTATTGTTGATGACAATGGGAAACCTGTTGGTCCAATAGTCGATGGTGATGCTGTTGTTACATTCAATTTCCGGGCGGATCGTATGGTCATGATTGCAAAGTCTCTTGAATATGAAAATTTTGACAAATTTGATAGAGTTCGTGTTCCTAAAATCCGGTATGCTGGAATGCTTGAATATGATGGTGAACTGAAACTTCCAAGACATTACCTTGTTTCTCCGCCCGAGATTGATAGGACTTCTGGTGAATATTTGGTGAAAAATGGTATTCGGACTTTTGCTTGCAGGTAAATTTTCTCTGTTCAAATCATTAATAGGGTTTTTCGTAATATAGTAATTTATGGAAATCCATAATAGTTCTACCTGCTTATTTTGTTCTTGATGGTGAATGATGGAACTGTCATACATGAGAAGTCACTATATTGTTTACCCAATCTAGGGAACAAATGTTTCTCATTTGAGAGTCCTTTACAATGTTTACCTTATGTGATCTTCATTGTCTAGTACTTACCTGTTACATGATAGCCATCACAGTCACAAGTGTCAATTTTTTTGTCAACAGTGAGACTGTTAAATTTGGTCACGTCACATTCTTCTGGAATGGAAACCGGTCTGGGTATTTTAATGCAGACTTGGAGGAATATGTGGAAATTCCTAGTGACTCTGGTATTACATTCAATGAACAACCAAAAATGAAGGCATTGCAAATTGCTGAAAAGGCTAGGGATGCTATTCTTAGCAAGAAATTTGATCAGGTAATTAAATGGTTTATCAGGTGATTTTCGGGAATCATGGTCTGTTATTTACTCTTTTATTTTATCTGCTGTGTAGGTACGTGTCAACCTGCCAAACGGTGACATGGTGGGGCATACCGGTGACATCGAAGCAACAGTTGTGGCTTGCAAGGCTGCTGATGAGGCTGTGAAGGTATGATTTTATGTGTTTCTTACAAGGATTTGGTGCAAATCTAATCTTATATAGGAATGAATCTTGTGTGATTTAAATGAGCAATTAAGAACTAGGTTATGTTAAGAACTAAAATTAGAGGATCCAAGTTCCTTTATTAAATTATTTTGGAAGATTGTTTGGTCAACTAAGGGATTCAGATCATCACCTCTACCTATCTCCTTTGATATGAAATATAATTTCTTTACCCATTTCTTGTGTCAAGCATTCACAATTGCTATTCTATCATATTTTCACAATTTGTCTTTTTTTTTGTCATTTATTAAGCTTTTTGTTTACTTATGTAAATGCACAGATTATTCTTGATGCAATAGAGCAAGTGGGTGGAATCTATGTTGTCACAGCTGACCATGGAAATGCAGAGGATATGGTGAAGAGGGATAAATCTGGAAAGCCACTTCTAAGCAAGGAGGGAAAAATCCAGATTCTTACTTCTCATACTCTTGAGCCTGTAAGTTTTACAAATTATATCAGTCACTGATAATAACAAGTTCACATGAATTGCAATATTCTCTACTTTCAAAGAGCTTTGGATAACTTGTGGAATCTCCACAAATACAATTACAAAGTGAAATGAAACTCTTTGAATGAATCATAATTTTGGTTCAAAATCTCATACTTTTTCTTGGTGCTGGTTAAGGTGCCAATTGCTATTGGAGGTCCTGGATTGATCCCTGGTGCCAGATTCCGCAATGATGTTCCATCAGGTGGATTGGCCAACGTTGCTGCAACTGTGATGAATCTTCATGGATTTGAGGCTCCCAGCGACTATGAGACAACTCTCATAGAAGTAGCAGATAAATAGGAACAACCAATGGAAGAGTTAGTATATTTTGCAAAAATACAGGGAATGCTGTTGATTATACAGCTCAAATAATTGAAAGTTTTCTTCCCTCCACATACATCATATGTGAGCTGGTTTTGTTCTTTTCAAGAGTTTCCATTTTCAGTCTGCAGATGACAGCACAGTACCAACTAATTATTGCCATTTTGACACTTATTGTGCTGAATTACATTTGAATCAGGAATTTTGCTTGGTCGTATCTCTATATAATGCTTTTAATTAGCAATATGATAAATACCAATATAGTTGTGTTTATCCATATTAAACATTTGATTTGATCAAGTAATGGTAGCCATTTACACGCTGAGAAACATTTACAAAAAATTACCATTAGTTAAGGATCATTTTTATATATAACATTAACCACTTACAGAAGTATTACTGCGATTTAGTAAAATTTTGAAATAGGATCTTATAATAGATTGACCATTACAAATAGGTTAGTTAACAACGATTTAGAATTTATTGGTTACAACCGTCATCATAAAGAGTATACTTTGAGTTTGAGAGAATTTTTATACACACAAGAAAATTATTCTTTGATTAAACACCTATGGTGGTGATGAAGGGAATCCAATACCATTAATTTTATTTAGACTATTGTAATGCGTTGAACCACATAATTATGATATTTAATGTTCATAAAGATTGAAAAGTTCTACAAGATTCGTACTTTATGTTCTAACTTGGCACTTGTGTTTTAGTTAGAATAGAAAAGGGATTGATTCCAGCCACTGTTGATATAGTATATAGTCTTCTTCCAGAAGCTTCAATTAAAACTTTGAAGTTAAACAATTATCTTTTCGTTCACCCATTAAGTCTATTCAAATATTTTTTATTTAATGACCGGAATAAGACTCTAACAATGATCTCGTGTTAACTATCTTAAACCCTCCACCACTACATTGAGCATTAACTAATCATCACTTTTATTAATAAAAATATTTAAAGAAATTAATTAAATAGATTACTTCTATTTTATATTACATAATAGACGTATTTATCATTTTAAACAAATAAATATTAGCACCCAAATATATTTAGTATATTATGAACAATATTACATGACTTCCAAAAGAAAAAATTATTATTATTATTATTATTATTATTATTATTATTATTATTATCATCTTTTTAGCTGCTAAAAAAATAGATTTTTTTTTTTTAAATTATAATGCTAAAAAGTAAATATAGACTATAAAACAATAAAAATCACTGTTAATAGTACATTAAATATTAAATATAATTATTTAATGATTTATTTGAAATATATATTCACCACTTAATTGAATTATGCATCTAAAGATAAGCAAATTATCTTTATTTGTTTATTTTTTACTTCAATTTTCTTAATTAATATTTTCTATTTAATGCCAAAGCTGATAGTTAATGATTGAGAGGAAATCTAACATCAACAAAAAAGAAGTCAGGATTAAAGTCAAATAGAATTAAGGTAAAACATACTACCAAAGTAAAAACCTCAGTTTTCAAATTATATATTTTGATTTATGCTACATTAGTAAATAAGAAAAAAACCTTGTATAGTTGTCATGTGACATTAACCTAAGCTATAATGATCCTATTTGATTCAATAGTTATACAAACAGAAGCAGGATGTGATGAAACAAACCTACGCCATCCTATCAAGTAACAAGCGTGGTTGAATTTGCTCAAGACAGTGATGAGATCATACCTAGAACTTATTTTCTACTCGTTCTAAGAAAGCAAAATAAACCAAAAATAAAAATAAAAACAGATTTGTACAGAGATTTACACCAATGGATGAGGTAAAAAAAAGAAAACTCCATAAAAATATGCCCTTTTTGTTTCCATCCCACATTGTTCTCCTATGAATTCCAGAACAAACTTAATACAAGTAATACGTCTCATCTGCCTCAATTTTCAGTAGTGATTGTACTATACAGAAAATATAAGGGCCTAAGAAAAGCATACATATCAAGTTTACCTGAAACACTTTAACTGGTTACCTCTGCATAAACTATGAAATCCACAATGCAGAGTCCTAGATTATAGTTTCACATAAACTAATGTTACAATGCTGAGGTAGCTTGTATTTCTGAAATCCAAAGCTGAAATGGTTCCATCATCAAAAGGGAAAACCCAAAGATGGAGTTTTTTGGCCCATGAAGCCAGAAGAAACATGAAAACTCATCAGTTAGACCATACATGGAGAAGACCGTGTCTGTTACCAGTATAAATCTCATTTCTATCTTCATCATAGAAGAGGGCAGTGATATCCTCCAAAGCCTCTGTAACTGAATTCCTCATTAGGCATGGATAAAGACTTTCCCGGCAGCTACAACCGCTGCGGCTGCACTCGTCGGCCCTGGCACAACTAATTGTTGTATTGATTTTAGCAACACATTTCCCAGTCAAGATGTTGCTGACATGAATTGAACCAGCTGTGCCAAAAGAGCAAATTATAAAGATGCAAGACCAGTGAAACAAATTGAAAGCTGCTTATGAAAAGTAAACTCAAATATAATTACCATTGCCTTCCATCCATTGATCATCAGAATCTGCCTTGCAGTAAGAGATAATGAGATCCTGATCACTTGTTATGTATATGTTGTTGGTATTGCAATCTGGATGCCACAATTGGTGATCCTCAAATGAAGTGACAAGCTCCCCTCGGAAATTCCAAACAGAAACTGTTCGGTTTCTGAAAGTAAGGAACAACTGATTCTCATACAGAAAGATAAATGCTGATGGAGTCATGAACTCTGTTCTGCTTACCTCCATCAGCTCAGCATTTCGAACCTAGGAAAATCACACAACCAGACGTGAAAATAACATACACATGAAGAAAGGGATCTGCTTAATTTAAATTAGTTTTAAATTATATAAATTTTGTAGATTTGATCTACTAAATGAGAACTCCCAACATTAATTGTTAGATTATTGAAGTTCAAAGCACATAGAAAGCTATTACAGTTAGAGAATATTTATTCAAGGAGTAAGTGGATCCCTTTTTAGACGCAAATATTAAAAGATAGGGGGAAAATGAAGCTCACATCAAGAATCTGAAGGTTCTCATTTTCTTGCTTGACTAGAAGCTTTTCGTTAAATTGCTCTATGAAGTCCACCTTCTTGTTTCGATGTAGCAGATGGTTGAATACTTTCAGAACTGTGCCATCCTCAATGGATATAATCTTGAGGGGAATATGACCACTGGTTCTATTGAAAATCAATAACATGATGCCAGGACTGTAACAAAATAACTAGTAAGTATATAGGAAAAGTAACAGAAGAAGAAATCCATCGAAATTAAAAGATTAGGAAAAGATCATACATAAATAAAAAAAGAAAAAAAAAAAAAAAAAAAAAGAGAAAAAAAAAAAAAAAAACAAAAAAAAAAAAAAAAAAAAAAAAAAAAAAAAAAAAAAAAAAAAAAAAAAAAAAAAAAAAAGGAAAGGAGTAAGAGATTCCTTTCAAAAAGACCATGTACTTTACACCAAGTAGATCTACTTAAAGATGAGAGAATTACTCTCCAATCAAATACACCAAAGTGTCAGTAAACTGTGTTTCTACAAAAATCAGTAAAGCTAGTGTATGAGAAAAAGGTTCAAGGACAAAATAAAGAATTCAAAAATGAAATATGTATAAAAGGATTCTAAGGTAGCACCATAGTCCGAATAAAAGAGTTGACCTTAGAGGGGGCAATGGACTTACAAACAGGTTTATCAATGTGTATGTATATTCAAGGAGCTTGTAATTGAAAAAAAGATTTGCACATAAGCAACCTAAGATGATTAAGAGAACAAATCCCTTTCAAGGAGACCCCAAGATTGTCTCCGATTCAGAAGTTCAGAACAGAAATAGAAATATTATAAAGGACTACTGGAGTCTTGAATACTAAAAAGTGGATAGGAAAATTGTGTAAAGGTGGTAGCTGATAAGTTGTGAAAGCCAAAGTAAAAGATGAATATCAAATTGTCCTCCAAGAATGCAATGACTAAAATGTAGTATACGTGTATAATCATGTGGAATAAAGTTTTCAAAATCTTCAATATCATTAGCAACTCCTGATGATGAGCCAATCCATGCACCGAGGAGAGAAAAGAAGCCAAAAGATGGTCATATCAGTAAGGGTTGATGTGTGAGAGAAGAAAAAGGGACAAGAATGGAAGTATGTTGAGAATGCAGCAGGCAGTTCTGAAGGGAGTTTTGTCTCTTAATCAAGCAGTTCTGGAAACTCAGGAGTGATGTCATGTCATCAGGACTGGCTTGGATCCATTCGATTGGAAATCAACTAGGTGGGTTGGGTAAGCTTCTAGTTGATAAGCACATAATAGCAACTAGGTCATGACCCAAGAGCAATGGTTTGGGAGAAAAGACACAAGACACAAATCTAAGCACTGGGCAACAATGGTCAATGTCCGCAAGCAGAGCATGCTAGTACTTAGCATCTCTCTGGTGATGGAAATATAAGAAATGCTGGGTTCAAGAAGTTAACCAAGGATGAAATTTAGAGAAGGTGTGGAGGAGATAATGTCTCTGTTGTGATGAAAATTATTTTTTACAAAAAATACCAAAGGATTACACACACGTTGATCTTTCGAAAGGACAAAGAGAGCATAATTTAGGAGAGCAAAGGAAAGAATTTCGTCAGTGGAGCTTCCATGCAATGGAACATGAGCAGTATTACTGGTATGACATCAAAGACATCCATGATCAAGGAATGAGTGATCAAAGAAAAGGTGATGGTGCTAGCAGATTCAGGTGCTTCAAATAGTTTTATCCTCTTATCAGGTGAGACGTCAAGAATTCAACCAGAGACAACCAAAGGGTATATACTAAGTTAGAGGTTGGGCATGAATATAGGTGGTAAACAATTGGGGTGTTGGGAATTTAGAACCACAATCAGTGGAGACCCTATTCTTTCCAGAACTGGGCTTCCTTAAATGTCACGATGAAAAGAGAGGTGAAACAATGAATACTACTTCATACATAGAATGATATGGAATAAAGAGAATTAGCAGAGACTAATGCTCCAGAAAGACTAATCTGAATGTCAGAAATTTGACTTTAGGCTCCTTTCCAACTGGCTAGGTGATTAGAAATCTTCACAACAACTAGGTCCCCAACAAAAACAGTACCACTCAAAGGAACTCACAAGTAAACAAGAGGTCACTAACAGTACAAATCCGACAACATGCCAGAACTTCAATGGAATAGAGAGAGAGCAATCATGTTACTATCAAAATCATTTTGATTTCATTAGCAAACTGCAAATGACAGAGTAAAACAGTACTACCACCCCTTCTACCACTATGGTTCCTTTAGTCCTTGCTGCTCACAATTGACCAAGAAATAAGACAGGGAAACATCCAAAACCAAAGTAGACAAAGAAAGAGATTACATATCTCCTTGCCTCACACCTCTTTGATTGTGAAACAAAGCTTCTAGCTCTCTATTGACCGAATGTAGTAGATGCGAGACATGCAGATATTCAACTTATTCATCTGATGCAAAACCCAATTTTCTCTCGAACCTTGTTAATAAGACCTGAACTGACTCGATCACTAGGTTTCTCAACTATATAACCATCCCAACCCTCAGCAAAATAAGAACCTGAATAATTTTTACCAGTGAACAATAAAATGTTAAATATGTAGCAAGGAGTACAAACAAATAGGATAAAATCACGATGGCTGTGACATGATCATGCTCATGACTTGACATGATTTATTAAATAAATAGTGCTTTTGCAAAAACTGTAATTATGAAACAGAAAGTTAGCGTGAGAAAGAGAAAGTACCTGATCTTGATTTCTTGAACATGCTTGTCTGCAATTGAGTATAGCATGGTATAGTTCTTGAGATCAAAAACCTTGTAAATACTGACACCATTCAAACAAAGTGTTAGATAGAATGACCAATGAGCAGAGTAAACACTTGCAAAACAGTAGAGCTGGAACAGAAAGACAAGAGGATGAGGAAGGTACCTATCCTGTGCAGAGTATGTTAGGACCTTTCCATTGACATCATCAAACTCTACAAATCCAGGCCATTTCAATGATTCAGACTGAAAAAGAGGAAACCCAGCATCCGGGGTGCCCCTACGTATGTATCTAAGAACATAAACAAAAGATCACATAAGCAAAATTGGTTTCACATGTTGAAGAGGAGGATTTGAAAGAACAATCATAAAATGCACGCACTCAATCTTTGTGGATCTGCATTTCAAAGAGCTGAAGTTCTCAGAAGCATAAACGGATACAGTAATAAGCGAGTCATTGTTCTTATTAAAGAAGAGGCTGCGGATGACTTCATCAGGACAGACATTCAAAAAGCAAATCCTCTCATCAGTTTCTGCAAGGAATTCACACACAAAACTCCAGTTTTATGGATTCGATAAAATCTGACAATAACCAACTAATGAGAAGTGGTAGTCTCAATTAACACAAAAAATAGTGGTCCATGTGCAAAGGGCAATAACTAATAAATGGGAAGCGGTAACTCTGTAATGATAATTCATACACAAAAGACATGTACAATAACTGATAAGGGGGAGTTGTAGTTGTAATGAAAATTCATACCCAAATAGGAACACGGTTTGCATACATATGGTTGACAAGTGGGCAATAGGCAATGGCAATTCATATATAAAACAATAAGATGGTTTTCATACAAATTGGCAATGGAAACTCATACATGAAAAGATTAACAACAGATAATGGGCAATGGCAATTTATACATGAAAAACTTAAAAGTTTGGGTTTATACACAAAAGTGTTCACAATTCACAAAAGAGTAATAGGCAACGGGATTAATATATGAAAGAGTCCATCAAAAGTTTAGATCAAAACACAACCATGACAATGACTAGTAAATGCCTAATGGGCAGTAATACATGAAAGAATCAAAACATGGGGCTTTTACACAAACATTCCCATGATTAACACTGGGTAAAGGGCAATGGCATTTCGTACATGAAAGCACAAAAAGTTTTTTATCTTAACACAAATACGCCCCTGATTAACAATGGATAATAGACAATGGCAATTCATACATGAAAGAATCAAAAGTTCAGGTTTTTACATAAAAGCGCTCATGGTTCACGAATGGAAATTTATGCATCAACCAATCAAAAGGTTTTCATTTCTACAGAAATGTGCCCATGAATAACAACTTGATAATGGGCAATGGCAATTCATACAGCAAAGAATAAAAAGTTTAGGTTTTCACACCAAATTGCTCATGATCAACAAATGAGTAATGGACAATACCAATTCACACATCGAAGAATCAAAAGTTGTGGTTTTTACACAAACATGACAATGCCTAGTAAATGGGTAATAGCTAACATACATGAGAGAATCAAACAATAAGGTTTTTACACAAATATGCCTTGATTATCAAATGGGCGATGAGCAATTACATTCATGCATGAAACTGTAAAAAGTTCTGATTTTTACACAAACCAGACAGCGATTAACAAACGGGGCAGTGGATAATGGGAATTCAAACCCAGAAATCAAGAATCAAGAGCCGTAAGGGAAGGCTGACCTCTACTGAAAGCTGCACAGAGACCCGAATGGTAGAGAGCGAAAATCAGGTTTTTGGCAGCAACAATTTCGACAACTTTAGTTCTTTTCAACAAGAAGGGCAAAAGGGAAGAGCGAGACTTGGAGGGATCATGAGAGTCATAGTAGTGCGTCAAACGCATAGTGCGGAATCTGTGAGGGGAAGTGGCTGAGGCAAAAGCACGATGAGGTTTGGAACAAATCTCGCGGGTTTGAAGCTTCTTGATGACACTGATGCTGTTGGTGATGGTGTTGCTGTTGATGCCATTGCCGCTGCCATTGCCGTTGCCATTCCCTCTTTTGCTTGCCACTATGCGTCGACCACTGCAACCTCCACGCCTTCTCCCTTCCATTCTCACCATTGCAACCAAACAACTATGCTCTTCTTCATCATATCATAGGTTTCATAGCAATAAAAAAGTTATTGCACCAGTTAATACACATCAATACCAATAGCCCAATACATTCAGAAAGCCTTCAATACATTTAATTCAATCTCTAAAACCATTGAATAAATCTACTCAAATTATTAAAAAAATTTCAAGGTAGCGTATGCGAGAGGAAAACAGACAAAAAAAAAAACAAGGTTATGATGCTTTCTTTTCTTCAATATAAAAAATAAGAGATTTAAAGAGTTAGTAGTAAAATCATGAAAAAAAAAAGGAAACTAATGAATGTTTTTTAGTGATATGTTCATCCCGATTGAAAATTATTTATCAAAATTAATTTGTAAAGAATTATATATATATAAGTGTATATATTTATAAATGGTAATCTTTTTATCATAGATCTCTGTATAATAAAAAGCAAACATTTTTCAGATTTTTTTAAAACAAGTGCAAGTCTTGTATAACTTCTTTACAAGTACAACCATCTAATTTTATTTATCTCTTTATTATTAATTAACTTTATTAGGACATCTAAATCATCAAATGGAATTGTCCTTTTATGATAATTATAAGTTAACATTCTTATTATTCTTAAGAGTATGTTAACTTTATATTACAAAAATAACTTTTCTAAATTGACTTGAAAATATAGATATAAGGTTCTAGTGGCTATGTTGATGAGAACCTTCTATCATAGAAATGAAACTTGATGAAAAAATGTTGTTATTGAGAAACTTCTAGTGAAGTTTAGGATTTGTTATTGAGAGAGATTGCCTAGGAACTTTTTAGAGACAGCAATTGATATGCATTATTATAGTGGATGTGAAGAATGATTTATTTGTTATAAACTTTGGTCTACCAAGATTAAGAAAAGGCTATTTGTGGGACAACATAGATGATATTTTATCATTGTCTTGTATTTTAATCATATGTACCATATTTAATTCTTCTAAAGCCAATATTTGAATATGTTTTAGTTTATGTGTTTATCCATATCTAAAAAATAACCAATAAATTCACATAAAAAAACAAGAGATTAATGGAAAATGTAAACTAATGATTCTAAAATCAAGAAATAATTTTATTTTAACAGCACATACAACTCACTCCCATATTATTTACACATCTAATATATGTTCAAACTTATAAGCCAAAATAATGATAACTTGTAATGATTTTAAATCTTATTATTATTATTATTATTATTATTATTATTATTATTATTATTATTATTATTATTATTATTATTATACAAGTGACACACATGATAGTGGACGACATATAGTGTGTCTAATGATATGAAATACTCACAAGTGATAATAATCATTCATATAATATTCATAATTTTGTATATTTATTATTAATTAGGTGGAATATAATGTGGTACACTACTTTTTCATTATCATGTCCATCTAATTTCAAAATTTTTAACCTAATTTTTCTTTCTTACATTCAAAATTAGTTTTCTTTTCTTCACTGTCAGAGTACAGGATTTGTTGACCGTTTTCATGTCGAAGCTTTATTTATTTTCTTTTTCTTTTTCCTCTCTCCTTAAGATTTCCAATATTTCTTTTTAATTTAGTTTCATTAGTAATGTTTCAACTTAACACTTCCAAGATTTGTTTGGAGGATTATTAGTGATATTTTATTTTTCATTTTTTTTTCTTTTATATATTTTTCCCTTCTACTAGTTAAAGATACTTACTTATCTATGTACAAGAGCATTCATTTATTATCTTTTATTGTTAATTATAATGATTATTATTATTTATAGAACCTGTTCAGATAATTTAAATTATTAGTTATTATTTTTAAATATATAAATTAATATTAATGTATCATTACCACATTAACTAAAGTGTAAACTTTGTTGATTTTCTTCTGTGTGGTGAATCTCTTTTAAATAAAACTTTTGCTCCAAGTTTTCACTCATATTAACAGAAAAATAAATTAGGAAAGCTCAATGTGATCTAGCTAAAATCATTGGAGTAAATTTATTTTTGTAATGTGCCATATGTGTCAGTGTTGATTCAAAAGCATATTTTAGTAATGTTACATTCTATAAATTAATATCACACTAGTTTTGAGTTTATGTCATTCAAAATAACTTTTATAAGTTATTTAACATTTTAATCATTTTGAAAGCAAACCAAAACTATTTTCATTGAAAATTTTCAATAAGCACAAAATTTTCTTATGATATGTAAACCATACTTTTTACCTAAAAATTACTTTTTTTTATGAAATGTATTAAACTTTATATGTTTTTACAGTTAGACTTAATTATATTCTATTTTATTAGCTTTTACAGATAAAAAAACTTATTTAAATTTAACTTTGGGAAAGGTGATTAATATTTTATCTATCTAATTTAAACTAACACATATTTAAACTTTCATATTCTATAAAAATATATATTCATTGGTCAAATTTACAGTGTGTTAAACTATAGCTAATCATACTATCTTTTGTAAAATTAAAAATATATTTATTTTGGTGAAAGAAATATTATTTTTCAAACTATAAAGAAAAACCTTTATATATATATATATATATATATATATATATATATATATATATATATATAAAAATATCTAAAATATATTAAAAAAAAAAATATAAAATATATATATAAAAAAATAAAAAAAATATATAA
>Ga0214545_1002159_pt1 | contig 37874 bp, 21 predicted proteins | sample CNSS4metaG_FD_160064 | JGI IMG/M metagenome (GOLD analysis project Ga0214545, IMG submission 160064) | Root nodule microbial communities from cowpea collected in UCLA plant growth center, Los Angeles, California, USA - CNSS4 | ecosystem: Host-associated > Plants > Roots > Nodule | place: USA...
AAAAAAAAAGTATGGGTAGGGTATGGAGAGGTACAGTTTTGATGTGTGACTCGGCCTTTGATTCCAAAATGTTTTGATTTCACACTGTCACTTGCATTTTGGTTCATTACAAAGAATCCATCCCCTTATATTAAAGTTTGACTACATGTACGGTTGTCATTATAATTATAAACACTAAAAATTATATTATTTTTCTCTATAATAAATAATATTGGTCTCTATCATTGTTGATAGGTAACATAAAAGAAAGAATTAATATTTTTTTATGAATTGTGGTAGTAAACTCTGTCTATATCTTTTAATGGTCTGTTAAATTTAAAAAAATGTCAAAGATAATCTTGAATACTTTAAAAGTTGATTTTTTGATGGTGATAACTTCCATCTATAGGGACAAAAATTGTCAGATATAGCAACTATCATAGAGTTCTAACTCTTCCCATTCGATGATTGCTATTTAAAAGCTTTTGGAAGAGTTTTTGTTTCATATGCAAGTGATTGCGTCTTCATGACAAGACATTTTCAATACATTTCTACAATCATCTTGAGTTAAGTTGTACAAAAGAGGACTATTGGCTGCCTGAGGTAACTGATACTTACCAGCACCGTATATTTTAACAATAAAAAGTAATACACATATTATATATACAAGCTACGAATATAATAATATAATTTTATTAAGTTAATATATAAAATAAATTTATATTTATTAAAAATAAGTAAAATAAATAGAAAAATTAATTATTAATGAATAGAAAATAATAATAAGATAAACAGTTTTATAAAAAATTAGCGTAAAAACAGACACTGTCGCACTTGTGTGTACGCATTTTTTAAATATGCGTGATATTATAATATTATAATATTATTAAGTTAATATATAAACTAAAATTATATTTATTAAAAATAAAATGACATATATCAGAACAGGTGAAAGAATAACCATTGATAAATAAATAAGAAGAGAAGAAGCAAAAATAGCCGATTTTATAAAAAATTTGTAAAAATAACGGTCAATGTTTAAAAATTTAATAAATTATTATATTTAAAGGGTAAAATTGGTATTTTGAAATGTGGACACAAAAAAAGAATCCCATTTATATATTATTATAGATAGATCAAAATAACCGTTAATTTTAAAAAATTTAATAAATAATTATATCATAAAGAGTAGAATTGACATTATAAATTGTGGACACAAAAGAGGGAATCCTCTTTATATATTGTTATAAATAATAACCGTCAAAATTATTATTCTTAATAAAGATATTATAATTAAACTCAGTAATAAATTTATATTTCTTTTTGAGAGAATAATTTGTCAGAAAAATTTTTAAGACTTCAAACTTAATTAAGTCTTAAAAATATATATCGGTTAAAAGAATTTAAAATCTTGAGTAGTGTATGCAAGTTGTTGTTAAACATTCAAATTTTTTCAAGGAAAAGAAGTTGACCAAATTTCAAATATTCTAAGAGAATATTGTACCATGAAAGAGCTCCCTTGTATTGATTCACAAAAATCATGATATCTTATTGAAGAGTTAATATAGAGGTTCAGATTTTAGGGCAATCCATAATGTGAAAAATACTTCAAACCTTAGTTTAATTACTTTTCATTATAATTTGTGCAGCCAATTCATTAAAAGTTATTTTTGCATGATTTTTAAAACAATTAATATAAAAATTAAAAGTTATCATGCATAATAATGCAAGATATTTATATTCTTTTCACCTTTTTACCTGTCTTTAATTTTGCCATATTCCTATAGAATGTCTCCATCTTTTAGCTTGATGACTTTATACTATTAAATTTCTGGCCTTTTCAGTTTATCGTGTGATAATCGAATTTTGTGTCTTCTTTTATTTGTTGGACACGTGTTTTAATTGCTGAAGTTTTCTTTTTACTTGATCACTTGATTTGATTCATATGAGATGTGTTCAGATAAATAGTTTAATCTGAATTCAGAGGGCCTTAAGTGAACACTAAGGTTTTTAAGATTAAAATGTTATAAAATTATAAAGTTATAAATTATTTTTATAAGATCCCTGATTAAGCTCTTATAAATATTATCTTACCAATTAGTTGTAGTTTGATTCTATTCAACTTGCACTTCCCCGAATTCTTTCCGAATTGGTTGTAATTTGAATCATTGATATGTTCCCAAGTAGCTAATCGAATTTATTCCATTTCAGAAACCTTGTTTCGAGTTTATTTGTCTGACCTTTAAGATTTGTAGGGTTAATTGACCCATACCCTCATTTTGTAATAAGAAGTATTCGTGTAATACCAACAGAGTTTTATCCGTCAGAAAATAGCTGTCGAAAATAATTAATTTTCTTATAATGCATGTCATAAATTGAATATTATTATAAAAATAAATAAATAAACCTAAAAGCACCTATTTCATTACTTATTTTTTTTCTTCATTTGTGGTCAGTTTTTTTGCCACAGTATTCTACACAGAAAATGTCTTTACAGACGCTGTAAGGACACAGTATGGGCACTAACAAAAATATATGAATCTGATCATGTTGGCATTATGATGCAAAGATATATATTAATATATTAATTTATCGTAATCTGGATTCCTTCTCTTTTCCCCCTCCATTTGAATGGTGCGAATGAGACGTTTTCATTCCCTTTATTTCGTGCAAGCAATTTTCATTAATAACGCTTTGCCTTGTACGGTTGAAGATTAATTTCTCTCATATCGGCTTCCTTACACGAAATAAACAAATGCTGTTTTCTGTTTTACTTTAAACAATGAATGACGCAACACTTTTCAAATGAAATAATTAAAATCCACCTTCTGAGTTATTGGAGAATTAGCATTCATGGCTTCATGCATGCATCATGATGCATCATGGTGATATTATTCCCCAACCGTCCATGGGTGAGAAATTGAAAAGAGAAGGAAGTGGCTCCTCAAATATAGACATCAGAGTTTGAGAATGTGCATAAGTGAGAGAGATATGAAGGAAAAAGCTACTTTTGTTGAAAATGTTATGGCTGCCAAATTGGCCACTTCCACTATGAAATAGCAGTAACACTGTAACGGCACCAAATGCGATTACTCGACGCTGAAACCAAATGGGAATAGTGCAAATGCTTTTGTTTGTTCTTTTTTAGTGTGATTGGCGAGTTGAGGTAGCTTTCGGTTCGTTAAAATAATGGTAGGCATGTTGGTGGGGAATCAACAAAGTCAAATATACTTCATTATTTGTTTTATATACACAGATGTGTGGCAGCCACAAGAAAGCGTGTGCCAGAAGGAGCCACGTATTCTCCCAATCCCGAATACTACTTCTGCTTGCTTCATTCATTCCTTTCATCACGCAACCTCTCACGAACCAAACACAACAAATAAAACGTACAGGTTTCAAATTCAGTAAAACGTAATTCAATCTTAAAAAAATAGGGTGAGATTTGCAACTGGTTACATATTTTAAATTAATCATATCTTTAATTAATTTGTTTAACTTAACATTAATAGGATAAGTGTAAGTCTATGTCTCACATTGACCAGAAATGAGAAAGTAGAACATCATATAAGGATCAAGGCTCATAAACTCATTGCTTTAAGGTTTTGGGTTGAGAGCGGTGTTAATGTCCTTATGTGATTGAGCTTAGGTTTCATTGGTATTGTATCTCTCCAGTAATATCCTTCTGTAAAACCTAACAAGTGGTAATAAATATTAAGTAATTAATAACGTCATAGTTCTAAAGTCAAAGATTAAGCTACAGGGAGATATAGAATTTTTTTATGAAATTTTATGGTTTGAATATTTTGCATGTATGAACCCATGAAGGTGCATGCACTGTAGCCATAGAGTGGTAGGGAGAAGCGGATGCACGTTGGATGAAGGAGGGAAGCTTTGAACTGGTGGGGTGGGGATTTGTTTTCAAGGCCTTTCAAGACTCTTTCAACCCACTCATTCTTTGTTCATTAAATTTAATGTTGTAGTAGCAGAGTGATTTCGAAATCAGTATTGTGACGTTGACCAGGGAATGAATATTATTCACACAAAAATTTATTTAAATACATGTTTGCATAATTGAAAGTAACTTAGTTGGTAATTTATTATCTTTAAATAAACAAAAATAATTTCAGACAATAATAATTTATACTAGTTTATAATTAAGAACGCAAAATATCTTCAATTTTAAAATAATGAATATTAGAATTAGTATATATATATATATATATATATATATATATATATATATATATTTGTAAGTTTATATTCTTTTTATATATTTGTAGATAATTATTTTTTCTTGATTGTTTAAGCTTAATCACACCGCTTGAACGTTATTATTTATCACTCAATTTTTTTTAACAAGTCTGGAATTTGAAAACAATTTTCCAAACAATTTTATCTTGTTAATAATACTCAACAATTTATTTGAGTATTTCTTAATTATCTCATACTCTTAGATCTTTTATATCTCAAATTTTGTACAGGAACAAGTTTTTCTTTTTCATCAAGAATGTGCATATTACTTTAACATTAACTTAAATAAGCTTTTTCCGACTTAAATATATAATGGCTTGAACAAGGAGAATTATCATTATGTTTTTTTAATTGATTTTCCGTTTATCAATGCAATTGGACTTCTCTAGTGCTTCACAATGGGATTTGTAGCCCAAACTTCGTTTGGTCGTACGAGTGACCATTTATCAAGAAGATGAAAGAATACGAGTTCTATCATTTCTTAACATTTTAAAAGATAAATTATCTACCCTTAAGAATCTTTATATTCAATGTTAAGAAATCTGGTGGAAGGTTGACTAAGAAGATAGAAGGGAGAAGCAATGGCATGCAATATAGAGGAAATACATTTTATAAAGTGAAACATGTGCACAACATGTTCGACAATTGGTCCTGCTTTGTACAGTGCTATTTTTTCTTGTTGAATTCTGCATGTTTTGAAACATAACACTGGATCATAGACGTTGAAGAAAATCCAATTTATAATCAAAATTGTTGCAAACTTACGACTTTCATTTCACCTGTTTCTTCATAATTAATGTTGTTGTTGGTTAGTTAGCTGAAGCTACTTAAACTTTTGTTTCTAGAGTTGAAGAGAATTCAACAAGAATTGCACTCCATTAACGATATCATATAGCATTAGCCCTACTTTACCTCCAAACCAACTACCCATGTGACTTCCGACAAGGTAACCAAGTCTCCCAAGTTTTCGCTCCCCAAGGAATCCTCCAGCATAAGTTCCAATCAAAGTGCCACTTCCCCTACACAACCCCTCTGCGAAAGTACCACCATAGTACACGGATTCAAAGAAATCCCATCCTGAAGAGATGATAGGACCCAGTGTGTGTTTGGTGTTACGAGAAGCCAATTTTGCTGCCTTTTCACCTTCTTTCTTGGCATATTTCACAGAAGCACTTTTTGACAATCCCTTCTTCATAACATCAACAAATGCAGATTGAGTTGCACCTTGGCGTGCTTCTTCAACACGAGCAGCTCTGATATTGTAAAAGTACAGCTTTGCACTTTCCTTCACAGTACATGCTAACGTTCCAGAAGTCATGTCAAAGCAATTTAATATTGTAAACTTCCCGCTATGGGACGATGCATTCTCACCAACAAGTTGTCTGAATTGTTTAGCTAAAACAAAGGAGCACCCAGATATTAGTAAGAAGCGATCTTGCAGTGGAACAATAGTGAGCAATACAAGATCCCAGACAATTGGTTAAGAAATTTTTATCAGTAAAAACAATATTTATCAGTAAAAACTTTCTTCAATTTTCAAAAATAACACATATTATTAAAATATAACTTTGATCAGTATAGAATTCTGATTATAAACTCTTAGTACTTCATAATCCATATTTGTAAGAAAAACTAATAATGCAAACTCTCCCAGATTGAGATCGTGCCAGATGCAAGATTACGAGTAATATAAAGGGATCCGAATTTTTTTACTGTTTTCGTTCCTTTATTTTCTACACGATCAAACAAGGTAGAGATGCAATAAATCATTGATGTCTGCTACATATTTGAATCTCATTGATGTCTGTGACATTTTTTAATCCCATTGTGTCTGTGACATTTTTTAATCACATTGATGTCCATAATTAGATAACATCAATGTCAAATGCTTCAGACATAGAAGAAAAGGAAAATCGATTGTAGTCACATAAACAGAATACATAGAATAGGAAATATAAAGATACGGTACCTGTGACGCTAAAAGCAACGATGACAGTCACAATGGTTAGAAATCGAACTTTCTTCTTCTGGAAAGCCTTCCGGATAGCCATGGCATGGCAGTAACAGAAAACGAAATGTAACGAATTATTTTGAAATTACTATGAAGTATAAACAACAATAAATTAAAGAGGCCTTCAAATCATCAAAGCTTCCAAGAGAGGAAAAATCTTAACAATAGATTCTTGTTTTAAGGTTCAGGTAAATTATTGCTAGCAAGAGAAAAAACAATTGCGGAAGTGCACAAGGTTAATCATAACGGGTTCTCCAATCGGCCCAATTATACTGTTTAAAATGGGCTTGTATTAGGTCCAATCTTAATTATTAGGACTAACATTAATGTAAAATAAAATGCACTAAACAACATGTTCTATTTAATGGGGTGTGTACATCGTTTATTTAATAATAAAATAATACTAAATTAAAATTTTCCGTTTAATTATATTAACCTTACATTTATCCTTATGTTTTAACTTTTTTTCTATCACTATATCATTAAAATTATTTCATTTTTAGCCTAAAATTTTATTTTATTTTAAATTTTTTATTGAATGTCACCAACATATTATATTATCTTCTAGATGTAAACCTTCCTCCTTTACATTCAAACAATTCAACTTCCTTAATGTAGCACCCATACCACAGGATATAGTGATAGTAATATCTAAGAGCGCAGGATTAACCAAAAAGTTATTGCAACATAAAATCTCGAAACATCGGAGAGAACGAAAAAGAATACCGTAGGAATTATGTTACAAATTTGTCGAAAATAACTTCCTCTAACTGAGATTAAATAAACAAAAGGTATTTGTCGTTAACCCGGTTAGACCAACAGTGTGGCAAGAGAAAAACCCATTCTGGTCAAAAAAAATCATACTATATTCCCAGGAGTTAAAAAGAATGCAAATCTCACGTACCTTCTGCTAGTGTCATGTGTAAATAAATGAATCTTAAAAAGTACAATAATAATGGTTACTGCATCAAAGGTCATTGGGAAGTTATTCCGACTCTCAAGCCAAATAATATCATGCTTTTAGCTTCATACTTCCAAATTCATAATTCAGTGATATGCATTTGTCACGGCAAGTATACCATAGGAAGCCAAATATGCTTCCTTACATTCTGAGATAAACCTTGATGAGGAACAACAGTCACCGAAAGGACAGAGGACTTAACCTCAGACTCTGAAAATGCACAAGCATGCACCCATTTCGGCACTGAGTATGAAAATGCTGCCATAGCTGAGAATTTGATTGATTTAAGCATCATTATTTTTATCCAAAGAAGATGATAGATAGCTCAAGATGAATCCGTCTAGATCGCCCTCAAGGACAGAGTCAGGATCTGAAACCTCATAGTTAGTTCTAAGATCTTTCACCATACGGTAAGGCTGCATCATACATAATATAATATTAGTTACTATTATAATTAAGGTAGATTGCCTAGATCATGACAGACTGCTAAAAAGATGAGAAGGGCGAGACATGTACAATCTGCAACCTACATGGAGAACATAACTACGAATCTGACTGCCCCACGTTATGTCAGTGAGAGACTGCGTATGTTGTGCATTCAATTGTGCCTGGCGTGCCATCTCTAGTTGGTCTAACCTTGACTGAAGCACAGCCATGGCTGAAGCTTTATTCTGATGCTGCGATCTGTTTTCAAATAATACCCAAAATCAAAACCTAAGAACACAACACAATCAATGCATGGATATGAGCACAAATTTCTTACCTTTCATTCTGACAAGTTGCAGTAACTCCTGTGGGAATATGAACTATTCTTACAGCACTCTCAGTTGTGTTAACATGCTGGCCACCAGCACCACCAGCCCGAAACCTTTCAATTCGAAGATCAGATTCATTAATCTGCACATGGGTAGATCCATCACCTAGGATTGGAATCACTGCCACAGCAGCAAATGAAGTATGTCGTCGCTTATTGCTGTCAAAAGGTGATATGCGCACCAGCCTGTGCACTCCTATTTCTGCTTTGGCATATCCAAATGCAAACTCACCATCTACTTTAATGGTAGCCCGCTGAAAAAGCAAGTAGACCTATATGTTCAGAAACTAGCAGTTTCCTTCAATAGAATATATAACATAAGGGAATAAATGTCAGAGGCAAAATATATGTTGAACTAGAGGCTACAAATGGAAATGGATTCCTATTGGTAATTATTGGGAATAATCCAAGTATGAGTTAAAAAAGAAAAAAAGAAAACCATCAGTTGCTTGAAGTCTAAATGCTATGCAAATTAAGCAACATAGAACATGACAGTTGAAAATCAGAAACAATAGTCACATTAGAGGGAGGTGGCCATGGGTCATGCATGCAAGACTTTTGTGGAAAATAGCAAAATAATTGTAAAGTAAATAATTCTGAAGATGGTATGAAGAAGAACCTTGATTCCTGCAATCTCACCAGGCATTTCATCCATTAGAGTTACTTTATATCCACGCCGCTGTGCCCATGACTTATACATTTGCATGACCATTGATGCCCAGTCCATGCTCTCCGTACCCCCAGCCCCAGCTTGAACCTATATTAATTATATAATAGTAAGCTTCAAAAGGCACACGCATACACACCCTCAGCTCAAGTTCACTTCTTTATGATGAAGCATAAGGGAAAAAATGTTAAGAATCTAGGATATGTTCTAGTGCAGCATATCAACATCATGTTCTTAGACCTAGATTGATGGCTTGGGCATGAATAATGATAAAAACAGCAACGCAGTAACAGAACATTTTAATTCTATGACAGCAACCTCAATGTAACAAGAACAAGAATCTTGCTCCCCTGCAAGCAACGCCTCTAGCTCTTTCCCTTTTGCATCTCTTCTCATGTTAACCAACACTTTCAATGATTCCTGAAAAGAGAAATACTCAATGCATGAATATCTAAATCTGCATGTACTAGTAAGAAATGATCAATCTAACTCTTCTCAACAAACCTTGAAAGAGAATAAACTAGTTTTCAACATCAATATATGTTTCTTACAAATTAGATCTACCACATAAGACGTTGAGCCCTATAGATTTTCAGACATTGCAGTATGCTGTTAAACAATACAGTATCTACTTAAGTTTTCTTTCTCGAGACAATAAATTACCAAGTCCTCACCGGCTTAAACTTTTAGTTGTTTTATTTTCCTCATCACCACTCTACTTTGCACACCAAATCAAAGGAACACAGGTCAGATTATTAAGCATCACACCCTTTTGTATAAGACTATTACAAAAAAAAAAAGGCGAATACATGCCTAGGATAAGATGAAGCGAGTCCCCACCGATTCCAAATCCGCATCATTCTCTTCGCGGGCAAGCTTTATCATGTCAATATGCTCAAGTAATTCTTGTTCCAATGCATTTACTTCTTTCATTTTCCCCAGGAGCGAACCATGCTCTCGGCTTATTTTACCTGCGCGCACCGGATCATCCCAAAGGTCCTCCTTACCCAGCTGGAATGATAACATGTCCAACCTCACCTTCAATTTTTCCCACTGCCACCACAACACACATGATCAAGTTCTAACAACCAAAGATAAAAAATTGGGAAACAGAACAATCACATTAATGCCACTAAAACAAAGACCAATCAATAATAATTAGTACACAACTACTTGATAAGTTACTAACCAGTGATCAAACAAAAGCATGTTTAATTTAGGAGAAAACAGGGTATTTACCTGCAAGCGGCGTTTGATCAAGTTAATAGATTGAGCTATAGCGGTGGCATGACTCTTCCAATCGCCTTCGTTTTCGTCCAGAATGTTCCAATTATTGGCCAGAATTTGTTGGACCGTGAGCCCATCAGAGGTTGAGGGCTCAGAGGCGGCGGCATCAGAGACCCAGAAGCGAATTTGGAGAAGCGCGTTAGAGAAGCTGGAACTTGGGGTCGAATTTGAAGCGAAGCAAGGAGTGGGTTTTTGTGGAAGGGAATGTGATGATTGGCGACACCAAAACCAGCTTGAGGAAGCCAGAGTATGATGCGACTCGAACGAGTTTCCGACGTGTTTGTGCAGAAACAGAGACAAGGCCTTAGTCCTAAAGGATTTTCGTAGTAAAGATGACATGTTGTAGCCCTTGTGTATGACAAAACAATGCAAACAGCGAAACTAACAAGTCTATGAGGAGAAGAGACGAAACAGAACCCCACCTTTCAGCTCTAGGACTCTACGAAGACGATGAAGATGCTAATGCCACAGCAACACAACTCTCTAACGGGCCTGGCCCGTTTAACACCTTTATTTATTTTCATTATTATGGGCCTACCATAGCGATTTATGTCAAGTAAGCCCAATTATTCGGAGTAAATGATTGTTGTTTACACTCATTCTTTTGTTGATATACCCATTTTTGTATTTCCAAAAAAAACTAAATATTCTTTTCAGAAACTAACATCAGGGATTATTTTAGGGAATAAATAACAATACCTTCTGAAAAGTAATCTGTTTTCACTTGTGAAAACTAATTATTTGCTCTCTTTTTCTCGTTACTGCAGTGGTTAATTTTTCGAAAAATTATAACATTTTAGTGATTATTTTTCAACAAATTTCAAAATGTGTTTAGTGCCTAAAACTCATTTCCTAGAAAATGAAATTTTTTATGATTTTGTTTTAAAAAATAAACCAAACGTCAACATATTTATAATGCCGTATTTTTAGAGCATATATATATATATATATATATATATATATATATATATATATTTCTCACAAACTCTGCTCGTAAAATTGAGGTTACTTAAATACCTTTAACATTGTTGATAAAGAAAATACCATTAAACACTGAAAGGACAAGAACATGTACAGAATATAAAAGGTAGAGAATTTATGTATCTAACATATAAAAGATTACACATAAATAATGCATGAATTTTAAAATAAAATAAAAATAGTATTAATTGATACTACATGTGCTGGTTCTGTTTCAATTTATACATAGATATTCTTTTTTCCAAAACATCGGACAGGCACAAACTAACTAACTACCACTTTTAGTATTTAAAAATGAAAATATGAATGTAAAAAAGATAAATTTAAATAACATAAGAAAAATTATATATATATAAATTTATTATTTTGAGATTTTATATTAAAAATCATGTTAATCTTGCATTTAACTCATATAATACAAAGTTTAAACATAGATTCAAGTCTCATCAACTAGAGTAAGAAAATTATTAGATGAATTTCCTCAAAAGAATCATCATTTTGACGTCGGAAAATATTTTTCTTTTCAACTAAACTTTAAAATTAAGGGAAAAAAACAACACATCATTCCTTGAGAACATTCTTGACAAGAGATAAGTCGGCGGCATCGTTTTTGTGAGTAAAAATACCTAAAAAACGAGTTACTACTATGCTTATCCAAATTCTTGAGGTTATGTGACCAATTTTCTAGCTCAAACTACATCAGACTTGCATTCACCAATAGCACACGGATGGTCTGAATTTATCCAAATTGAGACTCTACGAGCTACGACAATCACAATTCTCTCAGATATTTTTGTCCCAGACTTAAAACCAAAGCCTTTACACGAAGCTTTAACATGAGCCACATGACAAGATCATACTCTAAAGGGAAAACTAACATCTTAGTCCCCAGCACCTGCATGTGGTTTTGGCTTCTTCACAATCAGAACTGGGCACTTCACGTTCTGGGAACAGTGATTGCTCACACTTCCCAGGACAGCCCTGAAATTCAGAAAAAGGAAACCTCAATTTATTATACTATTCAAACATCGCAGAGTGGTCATTAAAAGTCTCATTTATAATTTACCTAATTCGGAAACATAATTCTAAAATATACTCAATTTTTTGTCGGGAGAAAACTTAAGAGGCAAATTTTTGTTTTCTTGCAGTTTACCTCCTTATATCTCCATGGCTGTGGCAACCCATAACTAGCAAGTCAACATTCAACTTCCGAGACATCTCACAGATCACGTCCTTTGGGTCTCCACTCTCTATCTGTGTCTCCACCTTTACCTGTTCAGAAGACCCACACGCAAAACGAACAAGAATAACAAGAATTAGATCAAGAACTAACCAGAATAAGATATGTAATTATTGAATCCACTCTGAGAGGGAATGTCATACAGATCATTACAAAAGAAGGAAGCAACATACGTTTTCCAGATCTTTACACATTTTCTTGGATTTCTGTAACACGCAATCGGCCACAACTTTACTATACTTCTCTATGGTTGCGTTTACGTCCGGAGAAAACAAACACCCTGAAATTAGCGAACGCCACCGATTAATCCACCAAAACTGGAAAACAAGAAAAATATATAACAATCTTGATTGAGACGAACAAGACTAATATGAACAACAAAAATTTTCCTAAATAGAAGATAATTAGGTATTGATATCAAAACCTAATCAAACAAAAACAATATTTGGTGACAAATTATTGTAAAGGAAAAAATACCTGGAGTTTCAGGATCATCCATTATGCCTGTAGAATCCAAGGGGGCAAAAGCAGGTTGATGGGGCTTGACGTATAGAAGGATAAGGGTATCACTGGAATTCTGGAAAATTATGTTCTTGAGGCTCCAAGAAAGAGCATACATGCTCTCAGCGGTTTCGTCCACGGCCACCAGGACCCTACGTTCCTTTCTAGATTCTTCACTCATTTCAAACTTTCACCAACTCAAGAACAAAGGACAAACAAGTATCACTGACTCATTCACCACTGTATTGTGCTACCATAAGCTCTTTACTTATACTCCACACTAACCATTATTTATTACAAATCAATTATTGCTACTAATTTATATCTTTATAAAATTAATTCTTTAGTTTTTGCTTCTTTAAAATTTAAAACATTTTTTTTTAGGAAATTTATAAAATATTCGAATTTTTATTTTAATCGCTTTAAATATTTTTTATTTTTATATTTCCAAAATTTATAATCACCAATTTCAATCTTGGCATCAATTCAAGATTGTATTTTATATATTTTAAAACGAAAATAAAATAATTGCTGACACTGTGTACATAACATTAATAGACACAAATCTTAATTAACGAAATTTTTTATTTTTATTTTGAAAGACTAAAACAAAATAACCAAAGTAAAAACAAATTATTTACTAGTTAATAAAATCATATTTAAATAATTGTTATCTGGGCGAATTATTACTGTAACTTTGTTCTTTATGCGTAGAGTTTGGACATTATCCATTGAGAATCTGTTGGCGTAGTCAAAGTTTAGACTTCCGGTTTTCGTAATTTCATCCGGTGCGAGACACTCTTTGTCTTGTCTCTATATTTTTTAAAAATAATATTAGTTATAAAACAAGTGATTGGTTTGCATTTTATATATATATATATATATATATATATATATATATATATATAATTATGAATAACTGATAATTGTGTTATACTCATAAAATGTTTTTTTAATTCTTAATTATAATTAAAAGTAAAATAATTTTGTATTGCATAAACTAAGACAAAAACTCCTCTTAATATTTTTTTATTGCATTAACAATTATCAAAGATAGCTAAGTATCCGTTACATATTTTATCTGTGTGTGAAGGATAATCGTAAACTAGTTTTGACATTCCTAATCATGTTATCTAGAAGTTAATATAAATGTATAAAGTAATTTAAAAGTGGTAATTTAATGTTGTATATGTTTAATGTTTATATAATTAAAGCTATTTACGAAGGATGGAGGTGAGCTAATGGATTTAGTGTACTTCGAGAATAATGTTAATCTTGAAAATAATAAGAAAACAGGAGGGGTTTTAAGTTTGGTAAACTTTGGAGTGTAAGTAGAAATTTAAGTATATCATATTCCATGTTAGTTCTTGTGCTTTATCTTTTTCAAAAATTTCTTTCTTCACCTCTCCTAGTCTCAAAGAAAGCAAAAAATTATCTTTCTACTCTTTTATTTGCGTTTTCTTCCACAAGCTAATTAAGAAAGGTAAGGCAATTATGTTGAAGCTTTGCCTTGGTCAATTATTCCTTTTTCCTTTTCTTTTTTTTTTGGATGGTCCTATGGTATACGATTTGGATTCTTTTTTGAGGAATTTGTAGTTTTTAAGTCTGATCTTGAATGTTGATAACTGTGTTTGCTACATGGAATTAATCGAGAAATGCAATTAGTGATTGTTTCATTATTATTGTTTTTTTTCAACCTTTGGGTACTTTAATATAAGTAACTAATTAAAATAAAATTAGTTTAATTTTAACTTCCATTTAAGTTCTAAGAGATGATATTTTGAAGTAATCCACTGCCACTGAAAAATGTTAGTATAAAATTAGCAAATAATGTTTACGTGGAATTCAGATATTATGGTAGTATATTTATACTACCCGGTCAAATTATCGAATGATTATTTTAATTTGTGTTACTGGTCTTTATATTGTTGGAGAGTAAAGTTTAGTAGAATTATATATATATATATATATATATATATATATATATATATATGCTTTAAAGATGTATGTAAGTATATGAGATGGTAAAAAGTCGATGAGGTTTATAATGTCATCTTATAAAATAGATGCAATAAAAAACTATCTTTATTAAACACGAGTTAGCCATTGTGAATACATTTGTGATTTTAATGGTTAAAGATACCTTGATTATAAATTAAATGATAATTTTAGGTAAAAAATTTAATATTATCCTAATTAAGTATGAAATAATTCTTTGATGATTTCTATTAAGACAAAAGATATAATTGTTATAATAATAGGATACTGTTATAAAGTGAAATAGGAACATCACACTAATATAATAAATAAACGAAAGATCAAATCATTTTATATCAATTTAAGTTAAAGATTAAGAAATAAAAGATAAAAAATGTTTAAAAAGTAAATAAATCACGTGAGATGGTGACTAATTCAAGCCCCACACATTAAGATGACTAACGTATATTTATGGTATTTTTTTATAATCTATTTTAATTTTTTATATTTTGAAAATAATTTTTGTCTTTTAATTACCAAATTTAAAATAGTACTTTTTATTTTGAGGCAATAATATTAATACAGGCTTTTAATTTTTAAATTTTTACTAATTAAAGTCATGAAACTTGTTTTATAAATTTACTTACATAAAATTTTGAAACTTAACTAATATTTGAAAAAAAAAATCATTAGCAAAGTAAAAGTTGTATGGAAAAGTGAATAAAACAAGTAATTACAAATTTCTTATTCTTCTTTAAAATAATACATGTGATGCTTTATATATATATATATATATATATATATATATATATATATATATATATATATATATATATATATATATATATATATATATATAATTTCAAAAATGAATCCAGAGATTATCATTATCAAGTAAATAAATATAATATATCAGGATTTACGTATCAGTAAAAAATTAAAATTGTATAGGGAACCTTTAATATAAGGTTGGGTTAAATATAATTTTTTACCATTAAGAAAAAGTAAAATTAATCTTTTTGGAAATTTTGAGTTAAGTTAATTTTTTATCTTTAAAAATACATTAATTAGTTATTATAGTCAAATTTATTTAATATTGTAAATACATATTTTAAAATAATACTAAAAAAAGAAATATGTCAAATTGAAAAATAAAATTAATATTAAAAATAGAAAATATGTTAAATAGTGCAAACAAATAATGTAACATAAAACATATTTAAAATATTTAATAAAATTAATAAAATTTAATTAAAATAATTAAATTTATATATTTTTAAAAATAAAAAAATAATTCAATAAAATTTTGAAGAAGAAATCATTTTAATTTTTACCATTAAAATAAAAAAACATATTTAATAAAAAGATAATATTAAATAAATTTAAAATTAAATACCAAAATAAATTTTAGTTTTAGTAATAAAGGTAGTAGCAAAAAGATGTTATGTTACAATTTACAAACAAATAGAGTGGAATCGAATGTAACCAACTACTTTATCTCTCATCTGGTTTTGGGGTTAGGTCTTTCTACTCAAAACAAAACTTCAATTTCTGTTTCAGTTCGCGGAGATCGATATTTATCGGGTCTCGCAATAGAGGTCATTCGTAGATAGAAAAAGCAATGTTTTTGGTCGATTGGTTTTATGGGATTCTAGCGTCGCTTGGGCTATGGCAGAAGGAGGCCAAGATCTTATTCCTGGGTCTCGATAACGCTGGCAAAACCACCCTGCTCCACATGCTCAAAGATGAGGTTCCTCTTCAATTTCATTTATTTTCCCTTTTCATTCCAATCATTACCGATGTGTAGTATTGTTTTTCCTTTTGATTGGATCTTTGCCCTTGTTTACTTTTCCTATTCGAACACTGGTTTTAATCTTTACTGGGAAAATGATCTGGGTAGTTGAAAAAGTATAGAGAAAAAAGTTTATTTTGTTTTTTATGTCTTTCTGAAAGAATTTAGCGGTGTTACTTGGATACTCAAATCAAGATAATTTATTTGCTATTTGTTGTGGGGAGAAGGAGGGGTAGGGGAGTTTACCACTTTTCTTTAGTGTATGGATTTGTATGTTTTCCCCATGTGGAGCCTTTCCTGTTGAAGTGCTCGGCTTCCTAACATTACCTTGCTCTCTGCACAATTTGCTACGGTGTTGACATATTTTGGTCTATTGCTTTTTCTTGACATCGAATTTTGAATGAATAGGATGTGTGTACTTCTCAGTCTGTAGCTTCTTGAAATTGCCATGGTCTTGGTTTGATGTTTTTTATTATGAGAATTGGTTTTGCAGAGATTAGTCCAGCATCAGCCTACCCAGTATCCTACGTCAGAGGAGTTGAGTATTGGAAAGATCAAGTTCAAAGCTTTTGATCTAGGGGGTCATCAGATTGCTCGAAGAGTGTGGAAAGATTACTATGCCCAGGTCTCTTTCTTTTTTCCCTCAACATAGTTTTGTTGCAATTGCAAGTCGGATAATATTCATGAAGCATGGTTTTAAACCAAGTCGAAGTAGTCATGTGATCCTTATAGTTAATCTCAATTAGTGGAATAGGAATTTGTTGTTGATGTATAGTATTGGGGCGGTTGTAGGCTCCGAGATTATCTTAATCACACATTGTGCGAAAACATATGACTGGGTGCCGCTAAGCCTTCTGTAGATATGCGATTTATTTTCTGTCTTGTTTACATGGTTACATGATTTGATCTTAAACAGCGCCAAACAGCACTGTGGGGTTCATGCAGGCTATCTCACATAATAAATGGTATAAGACTTGTGTTGTTGTTAACATGGCTAGACATGCTAATATGTGTTGATAGTAGTTGCAGGAATAAAGCTGCACGAGGTGTGTATGGTAGGTGACAAATTAGGAGGAAACTAAATGAAGTTGCTGAATTTTCTGAAAGATTATTATGTATTTCATTATATGATTACTTCTGAACCAAAGAATTTATGTCTTCCTATTTTATATTGTTTGTTTCTTTATTTGATTCATGTGTAGTGGTGGCAGAAATGACGGTAATAGCTTGCTGATGGCGCACTTTAGAGGATGTGCTAATCATACATATCTACTTCCGAAGCTATTTCTTATTTGGTGTTATGTGACATTTTTTTAACTAGGAACCATTTTTCATGCCCCAGATCTATTATTTTATTGTTTATTTATCTTGTGATGATGATCAAGTTGCATCCTTCTCTGATACAGGTAGATGCAGTGGTGTACTTGGTTGATGCTTATGACAAGGAAAGATTTGCTGAGTCAAAAAAAGAGCTGGATGCTCTACTCTCTGATGAATCTTTAGCCAATGTCCCTTTCCTTGTCCTTGGGAACAAAATTGATATTCCATATGCTGCTTCAGAAGAAGAGCTGCGTTACCATTTGGGCCTGACTAACTTCACCACAGGCAAAGGTAAGGTAAATTTGGCCGACTCAAATGTCCGTGCCATGGAGGTGTTCATGTGCAGTATTGTGAAGAAAATGGGTTATGGGGAAGGTTTCAAATGGCTTTCTCAGTACATCAAATAGTCCATTACCGAGAGATGGTTTGGTATCTCATTTCTAGAAGTTTGTTTCTGTAGTTATGATTTGGAGGTGTTGATGGTACGAAATTGCAGTATATTTCAATTTTATTTAAATATAAAATGACTGAACCTTTCCCCCACTTCCATTCTCCGTTATGAGCTGATAAATTTTCAGATAATCTGTGGTGATTGATGAATTTGGTCCATGATTTTTACACCCGCTTATTCATCTCTCCAATTTACTTTTGTAATTCCTACTCTTCTCCTTTCTTCAGTCTCTCCAGGTAGAATCGGGTAAATTTGCGAAGGCCCGTGGGCAGCCCGTTTAGCCCACATGGGTCTCTATAGATGGAGTCAGTTTAGTACTTAACTTTTCACACCCCCTAAATTCTTGAGCACTTCACTTCATTCCAAATGGATTTTCATGGAATGTAAAGCCTATCCTGAAATAAGTAAAACGTGTCTCAATGAATTTATTGCGTAAGAAAAAGAATGGACCTTCTTAAATACATGTCCCAAATAATTTTATGGATTGCAAAAAGAAATATTCCCATTTAGATGTAGGTCTTTTTAGCCTAGTAACGTGAGCTGCGGGACAAACTTGGTCTGTGCTTTATTAGGTTTTCAAGGACCAAAAACTAAAGGTTGCATGCCCACAACTAATGTGACAAAAGAGTACGCTTACAAGCCACTACTATCACTGAAAATTTTCGTATTGATTGCAACATACTTATTTTATTTATTTTTATTAAAATTCTTCCATATCTCTTTTTAAAATACTTATGTTCTTCTCGATCACTGACATTAAAAAACGGGTGAATCAATACAGTGCTGTTTCAGAATAATTATCAGCTGCCCTACTCAAATAAAAAAAAATTCTACCATAAATATATTTATTATATCAACAAAAGAAATTATAATATATGTTTACTATCATCATATTTTAAATCAAAAGAGTGACATGCAAATAATCTACGTATGACTACGAAGACTAACTTCGTTTAGAACGGACTTTCTCAAACCATTAAACCTCCTAAAAACCATAAAAGTTAGAATTAAAAATAAACACGCATGAAGAGTGTAAAATTTTATGTGTAAGGCACGAACAAGGTCAGGTGTAAACGTTATTTTTGCATGGCACTCGGTCAATTTATCAGCACACCGCCACAATACAAGTAAATAGGATAACATAATTTACTAATATTTATCTATACGATTGCTATTACAGAAACTATTATGTAGCAAAGAGGTATATAACAAATGGGGATGTAGCTCAGATGGTAGAGCGCTCGCTTAGCATGTGAGAGGTACGGGGATCGATGCCCCGCATCTCCAAATTACCTTTTTCTCTTTCTTTTCCTATGTTGAATTAAATATTTGTCACAAACCACGCTATTTTTTCTTTCTTTTCCTATGTTGAATTAAACATTTGTCAAATGGCTCAAATAATTATATTCTCTCGGCCCAAATAATTATATTCTCTCGTTAAGTGTTTGAATCTGAAAGTACAATTTTATGAAAAATATATTTTTTTATTTTGTGATTCTTTTTTAAATTTTTAAATAAATTTCGCTATTATTATTATTTATTCTTTTACAAAATGGAATAATTAAAATTTTAGAACATTTTTCTTTTCATAAAATGAAAAAAAAAATCTATTTTCTTTCTCCGTAGTCATTCTTCTCTTTGCACTAAACATCTTTTATCTAACAATATTGATATAAAATTATTAGGTATTACGGATTATTTTACATTCATTTTAATTATCCATATTTAAAATTACCTAATGTTTATTTTCACAACGTTGAACATTAAAATTTAATTTTAAAAAATATATTCTATTTCTTTAATACAATAGAAATTAAAATACCTTTTTCCAAAAATAAAAATTAATAAAAATGAAATAGTGTATTAAAACCTAGCATGATAGCAGTAAAAAGGCAAGTATTTAAAACATCAATTTTCCAGAATTTCAAAATTTCTATCCGAACTTCACCTTAAATTAACATATACTGGCCAATTATTTTACTAATATAAAGTTTTCATTAAAAAAAAATCCAGTTCTTAAAAATATAATTATCTCTGCTTCCCACTTAGTTTTTTCGGTACAAACGCATTAAAAAGAAAGAAAATTTTACATATACACCTCTCTCTTTTCCTATCACTTTCCCAGACTTCATAAAAAAATATAGTATTTATACTTTTTAAATTACTTTATAACTTTTTTATCTCTTAAAATAAAATTAGTATGTTATTTGTATTGGAAGGGTGTTAAATGAAATTTTTGATGTTTGTGTATCATCACCCCAAAAAGAAAGCTCCCCTATGTAGTTGTGTACTAAAACTAAACGGAATTAGACCGCATAACCATGGCAAGTGCATGCATGTTCCAGTATTCTGGCAAAAAGTGTTGTATAACCAAAGATCATGCAGAAAATTGTAGTTATATTTCCATTTTCAATAAAAACAGCTACACCCAAGAAATAGCAACAACCCATAGATTGTATAGAATGTATATTTAATTTCCTTAACTACGGCAAGTTGCGACTCCCCCTCTATGGATGGAGCATAGAGGAGAATACAAGTACCAAGCTTTGTATAATACATCAGGTTAGCCATCAGAAGAAATGTACATGAATCAACCGAAGCACATGATCGAATATCACCACGCATACTACTGTTTGGGACCCACTATTCGACTATTCCGCTTATGCCACCCAGATTGAGGATGGAAGATACATGATTCAGCTTACCACTGCGACATAAATGTTCCACATCTCATAAAAATTCATTCCGCATGCACAATGTCATCACTTCTTGGATGACCGGAAACCTCCAAACCCCATCATGGCAGCAACATCTGGATCAATTTCAGGTTCTTCCATTGCCTTCTCCTTCTGAATTCAAAAATTGAACACGCGTTCTTTAATAAGTCGTGAGGAACAAAAAGCAATATTCATTTGTAAGATAGCATTATAAATCATTATTAGAAAGATGGATGCATTTATTATTATTAACTGCTGAAACAAGTAAATGACAAAAAGAAACATTTACTTGATGGTACAGGGAGGGTGACGAAAAGGCTTATTCCAATCTATTGGCTATTTCTAACTAAAAATAAGCAACTGTGACATAGTCTTACCTTTTCTTTTTTCTTTTCTCTTCGTAGACGCTTTTTTTCTTCCTCTTCTTGTTGTTGTTTTAAAATCCGCTCATCAAGATCTGTCAAAAAATATAAATTATTTTCCATATTTAAGAACCAAGTCCATCTTAAACAGTGGTGCACTATGGTGTGGAGAAGCTGCCAAATCTTTTTACAATTTCACATGAATACGTTTAGAAAACATATTACAATCCTAAAAGAATCAGACCATAGAAAACATTAGTATTTATGGAATCACATGTTTAATCATTTAAAGTTAACAAATCGTTATATGATTCCCTCAAAATTTTAGTTCAAAACCCACGACTGAAACGAAAGATCAGTTCAACTTCTACAATTTCAGGCCATGGAGAAAAAAATTATACATTGACTTTAAAGTTGTCTGGTTCTGTGAAAATAACAGTCAACCCTTCTACAATCCCATGTCTTACCTTGCTCTGTGAAGCTACCAACATCTTTTCGTTTCTTAAGAACTTCAAATCTTTCCTGGACCTGTTCCATTAAAAGATTTACTAGTCATGCAGGGGGAACATATATAACTAGAAACTAAATGACACACAAAGGCATTGAATTTATCATTTAACTTCATAGCTAATAGAAGGCAATCTTAAGTTGCACCTGTTTGAGAGAAGCACGTTCTACTCGCATAGACATGCCCAAAGCTCTTTGATCTAAGGGACAACAAAAGAATAAATATGAGAGAACCACAGGCACTTAAGTAATTACATAAAAAATTAGAGGAAGCATGGCAAAAAAGACTACATACGTTTCTTTCCATTAATATGATCCAAGTAGTTTGCAGAGTCCTTAACCACACATTCACAAACGGAGCAGTAGTATCCAGCCTGCAATGAATGTAATTAAATCCAAAAACTGTAAATGATCGGTGAAACAAAAAGGCCATCCAGATAGCAAACAAAAACTGTGAAATCATTTAATAAGTCCTATTCCAAGTATCCCTTGGCACGTATACACAACTAACAAACATATATATACCAATGAGCAACCACACCACAACGGTGAAAATTTCCCTAAGCAAGAGGCAGCGAAGATGTTCATTTTCAGCTCTATACTTCTTCCATCCTATTTTGTGTCCTGTAGTTTTATTTAGCTAAACCTGGGAATCATAGGCAAATTGTGCACCAAAAGGCATTCGCATTGGTGATGGGTCAAAGAAAAAGTAATGGAAATCATTTGCGGGTATTGACAATGCCATAGTTTCTAACAGTGTTGCTATAAAATGCCAGACTATACTAAGGAGAGTTCAGTAATGTCTTCCTCTACTAGAAATTAACAGCCGGAATTATGGCAATAGTTAATTTTTAGGGACATGTGTTATGTCAAAAGACATAACTTATGCATCACCCGGCATGAGTGAAACAAAAACTTTATCACTTACGTTCAACATGAAACTGGAAAATTTTTAAATTCATTTTAAAAAAGTGCACCTATGTGTAACTAAATGACTCTCATCCTAAACACACAACACATTCCCTAACAAAAGAAACTAAGATCAACAAGAAGAATTTAAAACTTGACAGGAATCAAAATGAGCAAAGAACAATCTTTTTTCTAATCCAAAAGTGCCTGAATACAATAATTATCAATAACCACAAAAAACAAATACGAAAAAGTTAAAATCAAGTACCTGCTGACTTAGTGGTGCAACCGGCGTAACAACCTGAAAAAGTTTGCAAGTTGTCAGTACAACAGAATAGCAGGATTATGTGATAAAATTTTGGAACCAGTGGATGCTACCCCTGGTGAACTACAACATGCAATGTTTATATATTTAACTGTTTGACATTCATATAGAACTATTAGAGCATTGAACCTAGTAATCACTGTTGACACTAACATACCTGAGTCTTGCCCAAGCGAGATTCCAGGTCCACTTCATAATCTCTGTGCTTCAAGGGTTTCCTCTGCACGGGAGGACCTTTAGCTGCACCAATAGGATGTTGTAGTCGTCACTCAAGCAAACATAACTCAACCTCAATACGAATTAGGCAACTTACCTTTAGGTTTCGATCGACCCTCCTCCTCCTGTTCAAAATCACACACACAAACACGAAAAATTAAGCAACCTAGATATTTAAAAATCAGAAGCATAAAAAAGGGTATAGAAGAAACACCAACACAACGAACCTGTCTCTCTCGCTCCCGTGCTCGTTCCAGGTACTCTTCTCGATCAAATTTTCTTCTGAATGTGTTGTCAACTCCAACGACCTGATTCAAGCCAAATGTGTAGATAATCAGAGAAATAAAAAAAATCTTCCAAAACCATCGACGGATTGTGGAAATAAAACGGGAAGATTCCAAAGTTCTTCACTTACATTGTTGCTGGTGTTAGACATTGATACAAGCAAATAAATGAAAACCAAATGCAGAGGCAGTTTCAATGATCACCGAGTCTATTTGATAATTGATCGAAATAAAGGGCACATTCCAGACGATGATATGAAACCCTAGTTTAAGTGGGGAGAAGGAAGAAGAAATTGCATGATTATTTCTATCTTATAAATTTATAATTATCAACAGAAGGGTGTTTGGTCTAGTGGTATGATTCTCGCTTCGGGTGCGAGAGGTCGCGAGTTCGATTCTCGCAACACCCCTTTTGGTGTTATACAACGGCTTTAGATGGTCTAATTAATGATTAAGCAACGTAACTACATTTTTAGTGAACACCGAATCTTTAGTTTTTTTAATAATTTTTTTATTTCCTAAAATTTAGATTAAATCTTATTTTATTTCCTCAAAAAAATAATAATCTATTTCTATCTTGAATATTAATTTAATATTTTAAGTTCATCGAAATAATTTTGATTGTCTTCCAAAATTTAAAATATTTGTTTAGTCTATAAACTAAAATGTGTTTTTCAATTACATTTTTAAAATAATTAATTTTTATTTTTCAAGTCTATGTTATTTAAAAATGTTGGACAAATGTTGGACAAATGATACGCTCATTGAGCTTTAAATTTTTAAATGAAAGTTAGAAATGCAAACATGTTTTACTTTCTAGGCGAGTAAGGTTTATTGGACGAATTTGTGAATATTATTGGATTTTATTCACTGACCTGACAAGACGCTTGTTAAATGAGTTTTTGATTATTTTCTTCCAATACCAGCTTACTAGGTAAGCGGGAGTTTCACTAAGTGAAAAATGAGTTTTCATATGACATGTTTTTTTTTTGTTATAAATATTAGTTTGTCAAATGTTTTAGAGTGTGTTTATATGATGATGAATTATTGAAAAGAGTGACATAAAGTGTATGAATTAGTGATATTGAACTACTTTAAGAAATGATGATGATTTTTTACGAGGAACATGATGTATTTGTATGTGATCTAATGCAAGTGAAATGACTTTCTAAAAAGAAAGTATTTTGCCCACTTGAACTTAAGGTATATTGAATGAAGATTAAATTAAGGAGTTATCTAAGCTCTACTAAATAATCTATCTTACATATAGAGAAAAATATTTAGAGAGTGAGAGTCAATATGACGAGAATTGGTTTAAAAGAGAACCTTTTTTGCAAGTCATAGTGAGCTAACATGGTCATATGGAATGAACATAAGTCCTATTATAGGATTGGGTAGAGCTTGAGTATTAAAAACTAAAATTTATCGCGATCCATTTAACATGTGCCAAATATTTGGGTTTAATTCAACCCACAAATAAAACTTTATAACTGGTATAGCTAGTTGTGTGGAGTGAATAAATTGTTTGAGATTTCATGTTTGTATTAATACTTTGAACTTGTTCGTACCGAACCTAATAGTTCCACATTAGAAGTCGAGGTCCAATACAATTTAAATGCTACTTCCTCCTTCCCCCACTTAAATGTCTTTTAAAGACAAAATAATGATAGAGTATTGGTTCCAAAACGAATAATGCCTTAGATGTATGGTGATTGACCCTAACGATATTACTCGGTCTTAAACTTTGACTGAGAGGCTTATGTTCCAAATAAAAAGGCTCTGTTTCTATTTGTTATAATATTATATTTTGTTATATAATTAAAATTATAAATTAGTATTTTATTTATTTTTAATCAATTAACTTTTTTAATAGATTATAAGATTACTTTATAATTACAAATCAATATAAAATTTACAAAACGCAACTTTCTTTCATATAAGCGTGTGAAAAGTGTGGTGGGTAATTAATTTTTCTTGTTTTCCATACTTTTGTGTATTGATTTTTAAAAAATGGTTGCATTAAACTAACAATAATTAAATCACCCCATTAAGCATCGGGGGCACAAAAGACTTGAATTTGATCATAATATAAACAGAGAAAAAATTCATCCCAAAATTGTATAAAGAGAGCACAACTCTTACATGTAAGAGCAACGTTTATTATAATTAAGGGTTAAATATGTTTTTGGTTCCTCAAGTTTCAGTAAATTTTGGAATTAGTCCCTCTTCAAAATTTTATATCAATTTAGTCATTTATCTTTAGAAATGCGTGAATTTAGTCCTTCTTACCAAATTTTATGAAATTTATTTAATATTTTAAACGTATTTTGTGATAATATTTGAGTTAACGTTGAAGTAAAAATGTTTCAAACGGTGTAAATAATTCAAATGCTATCATGAGATGCACTTGAAACGTCCGATAAACTTAACAAAATTTGGTTAAAAGGACTAAATTCATATATTTTTAAAGATGAAGAACTAAATTGATCAAAAATTTTGATGAGGGACTAATTCCAAATTTTGCTGAAACTTGAAGGACCAAAAATATATTTACCCCTAATTATAATCAAAGTGTTTTTTCCCATCTTCTAACCCATTTAGGAGGGGTAAACTCAAGTAAACAAAGATCATTTAGTGCATAAGAAAAATCCAGTAAAAAATTAAAATAGTAAAACTTATATTCATTCTTGCATTTATGCGAAAAGTATTTTAAAATAAATATTATCACTGGTAATTTCATAAATCACCAACACTTTAAATTATCATTATTATCAACTTGAAATCAAGACATACAATGTGAATACATAACATGACATGTTTTTATTGAATCAATTATATTATATGTATATGAAACGTTTAGGGCAGATTAAACATGCACATTGCTAACAAAAATCTAAAGCTTTAGTTATAGGTTGAATATTCAATCATAAAATATACTAAGTCTAAACATGTATCTTTAGGTCTTACATATTTATTCATTTAAAAAAAATAGTTAAGTTTTTCATATCAAATAAAAAAATGAATATATTTACTTTCTTAACATAATAAATCATATTATGTTTTCTTCAATTATTAGAACAATCTGAAAGGTAAGAAATGCTCCAAATCTTAATATATTATTTTACTGATTAAATTATATTAAAATTAAAGAACCATGTAATTTGTAAACCTTAAACTTCACTAATAATCCTATAAACTATAGTCACTAACAAAAAAAAAAAGTCCTAGCAATAGCCACTGCAGATTTTAGTTGTTTTTTTTTTCTTGATTTAATTGTATTTAGATGGAAGAGAAGAAAAAAAAAAACTTAGTAACAGAAAATCGAAGGAGAAGAGGGGCAAATGAAAAAGTGAGAGTAGTGACAGAGACAGGGTAGAGTGGTTTCACATAGTTACGAAACACATAAAACATCATCAGAGATCAACGAGGAAACTGAGCGAACAATGTGGAACTCCACAACGAGGATGATGGTGGCCGTTGCTGCCGTAACGCTCATGATTTTTCTCTCATCGGCTTCAGCCGACGACGTCGTTGCACTCACCCAGAACTCCTTCGAAAACGAGGTTGGCAAGGATCGTGCCGCTCTCGTCGAGTTTTACGCCCCCTGGTATGCGTGAATCGCGATTCTCTAACCTCACGCGCCTCCATTTGATTGTTTCTATCATTGTGAATTATGGAATCTAATTGTGTTTTCCATGTCAGGTGTGGACATTGTAAAAAGCTTGCCCCGGAGTACGAACAACTCGGAACCGGTTTCAGGAAAACGAAGTCGGTTTTGATTGCGAAGGTTGGTTGCTAGCGTTTTTTCCAATGAGATTTAGATTTTATTATGTTTCCTTTTATTTTAGGATCAAAAGTTTATTTATATCGTTGGGATCTTTTGATAGGTGGATTGTGATGAACATAAAACCGTTTGCAGTAAATACGGGGTTTCTGGTTACCCTACCATTCAATGGTTTCCCAAGGGATCTCTACAGCCAAAAAAGTGAGCACTTTGTCTTTACTATGACACTTTTTTTTTTTGTTTTCTTTTCCATAGAAAATGTCAGAATATTCTTGTTCTTAACTTGTGGCTATTCATTGCATCTGATATCCGCATTTGATTGAATTCTCTAGGTATGAAGGTGCACGGACTGCGGAAGCCCTTGCTGCGTTTGTGAACCTTGAAGCAGGTATAAATAATGTCTTGCAGTGTCCATTTTCTGGATGTAAATATGCGTGTTTTGTAACGAGTTATTTGATTCAAATGCTGATGTTGAGGTTGTGCCTTTTTAGAATACTTTGAATTATTTTTGTTATTAATTTGGCGAGGTGATTTGAAGATATTAATGAACTTGCATTTCCTGGATTGTTGGACTTATAAATATTTTTTTTCAAGAAGGTTGAAGATAATAGTTTTTTGGTGCACGTGTTGAGAAAGCTACCCCTTCATTCCATTGTCCCTGTTTGTAACTAAATGAATTTGTTTCATCCGTGCCTTACTGATTGATAGTGGTTGAGATTATTATCCAGAATTATCATGACTTTTTGAGTCACGCTACCGAATACAATGAGAGTCTATAAGGTAAAAGTGTTTTTGAGAGCTCGTCTACGGGAACGATACTTGTATTGTATCTGAACTGACTCTGATACTTGGCAATTCAAAATAACCATCTCATGTTTTTTCCTCTTTTATTGCCACACTGCTCAGTGTCTCTATTGTAGTATGCTTTCACGATGTTGTCTTTCATTCTGTGTTCTGGCATTTTGAGAAATGTTAGCAACACTCTTTATTATTGCTAAATTTTATTGAAATCACACAATTTTGTAGGTTTCACACTTTATTTATGGAACCCCACTCCTGATTTACAATTGTCAATTAATTTTTACTAATAGTAAAGAGTGTGTTGCTTGAACTTCTCTGCCATTTTTAGTGTCTCTATATTCTTGTGTCGTTTCTTTGCATAGTATTAAGTCAATTTAGCATTGATATCACATGTCTTGTTAATGCAGGTACTAATGTGAAGATAGCTTCTGCTCCATCCAGCGTGGTAGTTCTCTCTCCAGATAACTTTGATGAGGTTGTCTTGGATGAAACAAAAGATGTTCTGGTGGAATTCTATGCACCATGGTAAGTATACCTAGATGATCTGCAAAACTTTATTATATCTGTAGATTTTTTTTTCATTTTCAATTTTTATTTTCAATACTTTTCTTGATAAATTTATAATGTTTTGCAGGTGTGGTCACTGCAAGGCCCTTGCCCCTGTAAGGACGTTCTTCAGTCCTTAGACTCCTATTATAGCTTATGGTTATTGTATCTTAATAAGCTTCACCTGCCTGTGATGTCCTGATAAAGTTTTTACTATTTTTCAGACTTATGAAAAGGTTGCTGCAGCATTTAACCTGGATGAAGAAGTAGTTATAGCCAGTGTTGATGCTGACAAGTATAAGAATTTAGCAGAGAAGTGAGTGCGTTGGCATTTTGATTTATCTCCTAATTAAACTAGGTTGATATCGTATTTAAGGAATACACGTGCCTAATTTGGAAATTTTCCAATGCAGATATGGTGTTAGTGGCTATCCTACGCTGAAGTTTTTTCCAAAGAGCAATAAAGCTGGTGAAGATTATAGTGGTGGTCGTAATTTGGATGATTTTGTAGCCTTCATCAATGAGAAATGTGGTACATACCGTGATGGGAAAGGGCAGCTTAGTTCTAAAGTTAGTTAACCACATATGTTAATTAAAATGAAAGAGACCGGAATATTATCATTTTAATGACTACACTATTCTTACCGCAGGCTGGTATTATAGAATCTCTAAATGGCTTGGTGAAGGAGTTTGTGAGTGCTGATGATAATGAGAAGAAGGCAGTATATTCCCGGCTTGAGGAAGAAGTTAAGAAACTTAAGGGTTCTGCTGCCAGGTTTGAATGATTTTATGATTCCGGTCCGCTATGTAATGGTTTCTCTGGTTTTATTTTCAATTGTGATTATTGTGAAACCGCAATTATTTACTCACATTTCTTTCTTTAATTATAAAGATTTACTTCTTTGGTTTCATGACATTTGTCCTTTTCTGTTATGGCCAGATATGGCAGCCTCTACTTAAAACTTGCCAAGAAGAGTATGGAAAAGGGTACGGACTATGCAAATAATGAAATTCTTCGTCTAGACCGCATGCTTGAGAAGGTAATTGATCACTTTCTCATGTTTGATATCATAAATGTTTTGGAGATCAATGTAATCAACTGCATATCATAATTTATTATTGAGCGTGTTCCACTCCATGGGATGGAATATTATGCAAAATCTTTTCTTACTGATTTGTCATTGTGATTATGACATGAGATTCTGGTCATGTCCATATGTATGTTGCTCTTTAATTATGTTGAACAAACCTAAACTTAAACGCCGCATAGCACAGCAAGATAAAGATAGAGTATATTGGTAGAACTCTTTGCTACCCTTATTTATTAAATAAGGTGTTTGACACCAAACCTTTTCTTGTACTTTCCATGGTGTTGCTTCAAAAGAATTTGATATGATGGAAATAGAATTCTCTTGCTGGTATCGTCAACGGAACCAAGTTTTTTAATTTCAATTATTCAATTGCTTATTACATTTTCAATTTACAATTAAGTCATCTCTCATTTCACTGCACTATTGGAGATTATGTAAATTGTAAATTATGTACTTGGATTTTGTTCATTGAAGGTTTAGGTAAGAGTGTGATGGTCTGATATGTAATCAATTAGTGCAAATCTGTCATTTTTAACTATAGTTAGTAATTTGGATTACTCCTCTGATTGAAGTTTTCTGTCTTTTGAAGCAGTCAATCAGCCCAGCAAAAGCAGATGAATTCACTCTGAAGAAGAACATCTTATCAACATTTGCTTGATCTTACTGTGATAGAAGAGTAGTTTATTTCAGTTATGCAGGGAGACATAATTTGTAATTCCCCAGTTTCTAGGTGTTATCACCCTAGTTTTCTAGATGTCCCACTTCTTATAAATAGTATCTCACGCATATTTTTGTACTGATCACTTAGCGTGTCGTAAAATTAAAACAAAAGTACAATTTTCATATAAGAAATCATCATACTCTATGTTGCTCAGGCTAGATTGTTATTGTCTTTTTGTTTTTGCCTTCAATCTGCCTAAACCTGCAATCTCTTTTAAAAGGAGTCTTTGCACAGAGCATGTTTGTCAACATTTATTTATATTATTACAAAAGAAATCAATCACAGTTTGATGATAGCTCGCTTGAGCTTATAACATTATCTGTTGAACATAAGTAGCAGCTGTGTTTTTTTTTCTTTAATTTTTTTAATTATTCGTTTTATTCCTAGAGTTATGAAGTATTTTTCGCAGTTTGTATACATGAAAGAACTACTCACTTTTGTTAAGACAAATACTTGCTCATATTATCTTTGATCTCTATTAATTCTTGTTTTAGAGATTAAAAAGCCTTGTAACGAATTTTAATATAACATTAAAAAAAAAAATCTTATAACAGGATGAAGAGAGCATTTTAAACATTTTTTTTTTAATGAAAAAACATCTTGGTGGATTAGTGCGAGCTTCTGGTATGCAAATCTTGGTAGTTACATGATATTGCTATCAACACTTAAAATCTTAAATGACCTCAAGTGAAAAAAAAAATGTTATTACATGTTCAAAATCAATGTTGTTTATTTATCATATACCGTTATATAATTGGTTCTCGCTGAATTAGTTTGAAATCATAAATATGTGTTACAAATGTGTGTTTAAATTCATTCCATGATACAAAAGTTGTGAGATTGATTCTTAATGCTAATCAACTGCATAAGATTGTATTTCATGTTTCAAATATCCCTACTTAAACATTCTATACTAATTGGTAGCGAGAATCATTCATGTATCTGGAAACCTAATAGCATAAAACAAAGGATTTACATAATCATATACAAAGTAAAAAGAAAAATGATGACATTTTTTCCCCTATTAGATTCCTTTCCCTTATTCTGTTGGCACATTGTCCACTTTATGTTGTCTTTTGTTAGCAGAATACAGTGATTGCAGGGGCCTAGTAGCACCTGAATGTAGTGTGGGGAGAAAAGCTGACATAGACTTAGGGGAATCCATGGCATTGAGACCAGAAGTAGCAGGTTACCATGTTTTTAGTATTGTTTCTATAAGGTCCACAGAGGAGGAGGAAGAGGACCCCCACCTTTCACTATTCATGAGATTCAACATCACACTCCATTTTATTCTCCATATTCCTATACCATTCTTTAAAAGATTTTCTTAAAAGTCTTTAATGATTAATATTTATAATGTTAATTTTAATGAGTTTAAAAAATTCCAAATTATAATATTTGAAAGAAGTTACTAATTCACAAGAATTTAAAGGATTTTAATTATTTAAAAATAAAAATAGCAAATAATATGAATTTTTACTTTGCACCCAGTGACTACTACCGTCACAGTAAATATTAACAACATTTGATACTAGTCTATTATTGAAAAGATTGTTTTTTTGTTATAAATATTAACGGTTCAGAGGAAAAAAAACTATATGTGAAAGAAGAATATATGCATGACCAGTAATTCATTATCTAGAACAAACTATATTAAACTTATAAATTAAAGAAATTTTAAAATAATTATCATAATCAATAAAAAATTTAAATAAATCATTTTTTAAATTATGATATGTAAAATTAATACATATTATATTAACTAATTAATTAGAATTTATTGTTCTCTTGTATATTTTTTTTTCTCACCTATATAAAATCACATAAGTTCCATCCGTCTTAGCAATGATTAGGCATATTTTTTTACATCTTTCAAATCTACAAATTTGTAATAATGTTTTTAACATTTATTTATTCAAAGGCTTCCAAACAATTTTTATCGAGTTTTTGTTTTGTAAATTTTGTTTTTTAAATATTTATGGATACTCGATGGCACTTGTGCATATATATTAATGTTTATAATTACTTTTATGTTAAAAAAATGTAACTTTGAAGTTTTGAAAACATTGAACATATTAGTTTAAGAGTATAAGAATTAAAATAAAAAATAAAAAATGAACAAACATATACATTTTATATTATTATCTAATTACAAGTTATTATTAAAATAATAAAGCCTACCTAACCACTATGAAAAATTCTTCTGTTTATCGTCATTTTCCTTTTTGTATATATTGCTTTTCATATAATTTCTAATAACAATAACTACTAGTTTTAAACAAGTCTTAGATAATGTTTCTGAAAAAACTGATTGTAATAATGCTATGATTACAAATAAATATTTAAAAGTCTTGATGTCTAAGTAAGCTACGGAAAAATAATTATAGACAAAAAAATAAAGAAAATAAAAACCCTCATTTTCATCTATGAATAATCCCATATAATAATAACAATAATTTTAAAAATGTAATTATATCTTTGAAGTTAGACAAAAGAACTCTTCTACTGACAAAAATTGAGGAAATTATAGACAAAACTTTTGCACCAAATCTAATTAATAAAATAATCCATTAAATTTTAATTACTAGACATTTCCTTTTTAATCTTTTCGGAACTAAATTTTGTTGTACTTTACAAAAATTGTCTTGATAACATAGTTTTTTTTTTAATTTTTAAAATTATTATTTTAATTTCACAAGACTTTTTATATAAAAAATTGATTTTTTAAAAACTTAATTGAATACAAACCTTATACTTATATTAAAATTCATTTGAATATTTATTCTTTTTATCAGCTCATTTGAATATTTACCATTCTAAAACAGCAACAAACACTACAACGTGACCATTTTAAAACACAACCCAGAAAAACGAAAACTAAAATTTAAGAACCCATATGATAACCAAAACAACAGTGGCAGATATCAAAATCCTAGGTACAGGAAATATTGGTAGTGGTAGGTCATTGGATTCGAAACGTCAAAACGAACAGATAGAATCGGTTTAGGTGGAAGACATGTTTTATTGTTAGTATATTCTACACACTGCACACTGCATAATTATATATGCAACTTTAGAAAATGAATGCCTACCTGATTTCAAATAGTAAAATGTTTCCAGGCAAAGTCAGTGCAATCACCAAATTGGAACCAATGAAGAACATTAGATACCATCTTTATAAATTGAATTCAGACCAATTCTGATAGTGAATCTTTACCCACCGATTCATTCAACACGCTACAAGATTCTGATTTGTTGCTTGATCCTTTAAAAAACTCACTCATAATATTTTGTTAAAAACCATATGATTTCAAGTAACTAAACTAAAATTTAAAAATTTAGTATAAAATGTTGATTGTTAAGATCTAAGAATTAATTTTTAGTAAAAGTTTATTTGTTCGTGATTCCACGTGACTCAAAATTATTCAAAATAACTAGGAAAATGGGGTGTGATTTTGTAACAACCATTAAGTTTTGAAGGAGTTAAAATTTGAACCCACCATCTTATCAAAGACTTGGTGCAGTCTCATTGACTCAAATATTTAGAGTTGGTGGCTACCTTGAAAAATCTTTCCATCATCCTATGTAGTTAATCTAATAATTGATAGCACCAGTGGTTTGGTAAGTTGAAGTTACAACAACATGTTATCACTCCTCTCATTTTTTCCTTACTAAGAAGACTGTGCACCAAACATCAAAATGGTTGAAAAACATAAGGAAAATATAAATATTAATAAAAGAATACAATAAACTCAACTAGGGTTTATTCATTACATACCGAAATATAAGTTTTCACAAACTCATTGACAATTCATTACGAAATAGTTATAATGCAATGCCTTATGGATCATCTTATTTATAACTAGCCTTACCCTACCCCGAGTCCCGACAGATATACAATTTGCAAAAACAACAAAAAGTTTAGGACACCAAAGATACGAACAAACATAAGCAAGCATCTTTCAATTGTGGGTCTGCTCAGAGCTATACTAGAAACATCTTCCAACTGTGTTTACACTGTTACTATGGGTCCTCATACCCCTCCCACACCACGTGGATTCTGTCACTGTTCCCTTTTATATATTTTCAATTCAATTGGAATCCCTTAACATTGGTAATTAATATAACATACAACAACCCAATGCTCTAACCCTTACTCAGGCCTAATCTAACTGCACAAAATATGCATTCAATATAAAAATAGAGAAAGAAAAACTTAGGACGAGATCAAGTTCTAACACTAGAACCAGGTAGTGTGAATATAAACTCAGACTGAGTTACTGCACACTGTCCAGCAAGCATAAACAGTAAAATAGCATGCTGTGTGTGAGTAGCATTAAAGTATTGTACACTGTTTATGAACATCTACAAACACATGGGTAGAAGAAACCTCAAGTTTCATTCACCATTACAACAATAGGAGGTGGTCGTAAAACTTCCACAATCAACTACGCGATTCCAGAACGATACAAGAACAAATAATATTGATATCTGTACAACTCTTCTTTTTTATATATAAATATCGATAATAAAGGAATAGAAAAGTTTACCTGGAAGAGACAGGGTTTAAGGCTCTGGCGAAGCCACTCATAGCACCATATCCTTTGGAACTAAATCCCAAACACCCAAGCAAGCCTTGTCTATAAGGCAAAAATGTTTTCCTTCTTAACTCCTCTGCTTGGGCGCGGTTCGCTTTATAATGCAACTCGTGGGGTGATGCCGGTAAGCGCCTCTTTCCGACCACACCGTTAGTGGGCTTTTCTGTCACCTTCTTCGACTTTGGTGGCCCATTTCCCTGATTTTGGGCCTTTTTGTCCTTGGCTGGAGAGAAGGAGATGGTGGACCAAAACTTGTTATTACTCCTTCCCTCGCTTTTACTTCTGAGAAAATCCCTCAAGAAAACCCATCTCTTGGAACTCCTCCCTGTTCCACTGGAAGCGCTCACGTTTTCCTTCTTGTCCGTTTTTACCTCGTTCACTACATCCTCGTTTTCTGTCCACTCCAGAGGCGTGTTCCTCAGAGGTGACAGGGATCTGGTCCTTCTCCGGAGAGACTTGTCGCGCAACCTCAGATCTCTACCTCGTACACGCGCCTCAACGTCCTCGTTTTCTACGTCCTCTTCTTCCTCCAGATCCAGCAAGGGAGCCAGAACCTGGGGACGCTCCAAGTGGGTCGATAGCTTCATGGGTCGGATCTGACCGTTCAAGAACAACTCGTCTGCGGAGCTCATTGAAGCGGAACCATTAAACCCCGTCGAACCGAACCGGGCCGAGAACTCAAACTCGCAGGAAGAAGAGCTTTTCTCGAAGGAAGAGGAAGAGGTTGAGTAAGTGGAAGCTGCTGTTATGGTGAAGTGCATTGGACTCGCCGGAGCGCTGTAGAAGAAGCCCCCACCACCGGCTGGTCCCCGGCCTGGACTGGAAGGGGCACTTACGTAGGGAGTGGAGCAGTTGCTGTCGATGTCTTCGAAGGGGGAAGGGTCTTCTTCTGGATTTGATTTTTCGCCATTATTGCTCCGGGTTTGGAGCTCCATTATTCTGCTATGGTGTCCCAAGAGAGAGAGAAAGGTGCAAAGCCTGCAACTGCAACTGCAGGAACCGCCAGTGCAGAAAAATAAGGAAGACAAATGAATAAATAAATACTGTAACAATATTAACAGAACACAACAGAGTTTGTCTCCGAAAATTGCCCTTCACACTCTTCTTTTATATCCTTCCATGCCATTGCCAAAGAAATCTAATATGCAATTAATTAACAATTTACAATAAAACAGTGTATGAGACCAGAGTATCAGGTTTTTTTTATACCGTATTTTTGTAATCTTTTATACGGTCGTCTTACTTAGTATAAGATTGTTTTCAATATAATATTTATATATGAGAGTTCATAACAAATGAAAATTGAACTTTTTGTTTGGTTGCATGTGAGAAAGAAGAGGAAAACAAATAAACAAAACCAAAGCAAGAGATAAATAATGGCTATAGAAACAAACTCTCATCTCATCAGCATTGAGCAGTTTCCTTTCTTATGAGATGAGATTTTTAGAATTGTCTTGATTCTAATTAGTCCCTGAGGAATATATTATACAATAAAATATAAGTAATTATCATAAATATTAATAAAATAATGTTTAGTCTATCAAATACACAACTTTTTCAATTAATCTTCTATACAGAGATTAATACTTATTAGGATTACCATTATTAAGACCAAGTTGTAGATTAAGATACATGTGTGATGATGTAACTGGTTTATTACTTAAAAAATAAATATGACCAAACAAAGATAATATTATATTTTCTCTTACTTAATATATCTTTGCCACATCTGACAATTTTCAAACTTAAGAAGTATTAGAAAGAACTGAGATCCTTTAGTTAAACGAAGATCTCAATATCCATTGAACATTATCAACACAAAAAACAGAGTCTTCTAAAATCATATCGTCCACATACACTGTTAAAATTGACTTGTAAAGAATCAAATAATAAGTAAACAAAGAGTAATACTGTTTAGACAATATAAAATTATATTACAATAACATAAAAGAAAACTTACAAAATCAATTATTCTAATTCATTTTTTATGGCTGTCATTATGTATAACTTTAACTTTTTCTTTTAAATTAAATATCTTAGTTTAATAATTTTTTTTATTTATCAGTAGAAATGGGCTGCAACTAAAATTTATTGATCGAAGGAGTTTTGACATCATTGACAATTTTGTAAATAGATATAATATTGGTTAAATATGTGTTTTTCTTTAATTTTTAGTCGAAGTTAAACTTAGTATATTTCAAAAACTTCCACTTAATTTAATTTTTAATTTAAAATGTGTAAATTTAATTTTCTTTTATTTAAATTTATTAAATTTATTTAACTTTTCAAATGGAAATTTAAGTTAATAAATAAAAATGTGTTAAATGGAGATAAATAGCTCGTATTATTATAAAATACATTTAAAATGAAATTATTAAAATTTGATTAAAATAACTAAATTTATATATATTTATGATTAAAATTAAATAAGTTAAAATTTTATAAAATAAATAATTTTAATTTTTATTAAAAGTTAAAAAGATGAAAATATATTTAAATGGGTTAAATATGTTTTTAGTCCCTTAACTTTTAGTGAATTTTGGAATTAGTCCATTTTGAAACTTTGAACTAATTTAGTCCTTCATCTTCTGAAATACGTGAATTTAGTTCTTTTAATCAAATTTTGTTAAGTTTATTTGACATTTCAAGCGTATTTCACAATAGTATTTGACTTAAAATTAGAGCAAAAATGTGTCAAACAGTATAAACAACTCAAATACAATCTTAAAATGCGTACGAAACATCAAATAAACCTAACAAAATTTGATTAAAAGGACT
>Ga0214545_1002160_pt1 | contig 37857 bp, 19 predicted proteins | sample CNSS4metaG_FD_160064 | JGI IMG/M metagenome (GOLD analysis project Ga0214545, IMG submission 160064) | Root nodule microbial communities from cowpea collected in UCLA plant growth center, Los Angeles, California, USA - CNSS4 | ecosystem: Host-associated > Plants > Roots > Nodule | place: USA...
GCTTTATTTTGTTTGTATATATATTTATATATATATATATATATATATATATATATATATATATATATATATATATATGATTAGAAAAAAAAAATGTGGTTGTCAACTTTATTCCTAATAAATAATCAGTATATTATTAAAATGTTTAATAAGTACTTTCTTGAAAGAATAAAAATAATATATTATTAAGAATTTAACAAATAAAAGAATACACATTTTTTTCATTATTAAATAATAGTAATGAAAATATAATTATATATGTTTTAAAATGAATTAAATAAATTAAGAATGTAATTTTAAAATAAATATAATTATATATGTTTAAATAATATCATACACTAAGAATATAATTTAATAAATTAAAATTAGAATGAATGTGAAGATGAAAAAATTAAAGTTATATGTACATATTTATTTTTGTCTTTATATCCTATTGTTACCCATATTTTTCTCCATACTTGATATGAGGTTGAGTATCCATCATTAATATCAAACAAATTCAAATAATACACAATTTCAAGTTTATTAGTCATTTCAAAATTCGTTTAGTGCTTCTCTATTTTTTTATCTTATCTTTTCATTGTTCATTATTTATATTTTCTTCTTTTGCATATCTTTTGATGGACACTTCAATACTAGACTTCGAGAGAGAACATTATAGAAACAAATATAAATATAATAGATAGTGTTAGGTGATACAAAATAAAGACAGAGAGATCAAAAGAAATAAGTGTAAATTAAATGTCTGCAATGCAACACCAAAATATGTATGCTTAAAATAAAAACCGATCCTCTAATAAATAGACTATGTAGTAGGATTAATTAAGAAAAGAAAAAGATCTTTAGAGAAAACAAATATATAAGAAGGAATGAGGGAAATAAGCCATGCATGTAAGGACAACTTTTAAGGGTAGTTGTATATGAAAAAGCCAGCAAAACATAACAGTGAATATATTCAAAAAGATTATATATCATTATTTTATATTTAACAGTTCCGTAGTTTTTTTTGATGACTAATAAATTTGTTAATTATTGAAATTGAGAGAAAAGTTTAATTATATTATTAAGAAAAAGGATGTGAAACTATAGCAAAGTATGAAAAAATAAATGATGGATTTTAACAACTGGTGATTATTGCTTGCTTAGAATTGCCTTAAAACAGGTGTAAATAATAAGACATGAAAAAAAATAAAGTCCAAGGAAAATTGGTAGTCTTAAAGGGTTGTCATCATAGTTTTTAGGTCACCCCTCTGCATATACTCATCCAAAATGTTTAAGGGTGATTGTGAAACTAAAATAATGGCAACTTACAATTATTAATTACTTCATGTCCACTCTAAAATTAAACTAGACCTACAACCATGTCCACCTGACAAACCTCTATATTTTCTCTATATAATCTTACATATCTCAGTTCATTTTTCCCAACCAACACAACACATGGATTCCCCCCACTTTCCTTCAGTTCTCAGAGTTCTTCTCTTTGGTTTCTGGGTTTTACCATTGTTTCCCGAGTTTGTAGTGAGCATAACAAGGCACTACACATTTAATGTACAGTGACAAAACTCATCATGCACCATCATGAACTTTGTTCACTTTCAAAAGTTGCATTTGCATTCATTTTTACACTCCTAAATTTTCCACTTGTTTACTTCTTCATGTGTGTAGGTGGAGTACCTGAATGTGACTAGATTGTGTCACACAAGGAACATTCTGAGTGTGAATGGTAAATTCCCAGGACCTCGCTTGGTTGCAAGGGAAGGTGATAGAGTTGTGGTTAAGGTTGTTAACCATGTCTCAAACAATGTAACCATTCATTGGTATGTTCTTTCTAGTTAGAAACCTAGTTTTTTCCCTATCTCCTAGACATTACTGCATTCTTGGGCTATCTTTTATAATATATGTTTTCGAAAGAGTTATTCATCCAAATCTAAGTCTAAGTCACATTCATGTCTCAAAATTTTTAGATTATAAGTATCACACTGTATAAGAAAAAAGACTTATAAACTTATTATGTTAACGTGTTTGAGAGAAAATTATGTTAATTTTTCATGTGAGTTGAGCTCAGATTTAATTTGTTATGATCCAAATTTTGTACTGATCTTGGAATGTTGCAGGCATGGTATCCGTCAGATAACAAGTGGGTGGGCTGATGGACCAGCATATGTGACACAGTGTCCTATACAAACCAACCAGTCATACACATACAACTTCACCATTGTTGGGCAGAGAGGAACTCTGCTTTGGCATGCTCACATATCATGGCTAAGAGCCACCATTTATGGTCCCATCATCATCCTCCCCAAGCACAATGAATCTTATCCATTCCAGAAACCATACAAAGAAATCCCCATTCTTTTTGGTATACTTTATTAATACCTATAGTAATATTTCCTACATAATAGTATGATCAAGATCAGCTCCTTTTTTATATTTAGAGATACTATCTCATACATATATACACATATATAATGTTATAGGTATATTTATATTTATATATACAATTAATTTGTTAAATTTAGTGAGGGTAACTTGGTTTTGGGATTGCAGGGGAATGGTTTAATGTAGACCCAGAAGCTGTAATAAGTCAAGCCTTGCAGACAGGAGGGGGACCTAATGTTTCAGATGCATACACCATCAATGGACTTCCTGGGCCTTTGTATAATTGTTCCTCTAAAGGTACACAACAAAGTCTTCTATAATGCCACCCTAAAGTTGGATCTTCAATATATCCTATGAAGGGGTGTCTTTTTTGAAAGATAAATAGAGTAGGCAACTTTTGAACATTAACAGGGTGTTTAAAGACACAATAAGTGTATCTTAGTACATTGTTAAACTTCAATCTTTTTCATTTCTCAATCATATTCCCATGTTTCACTTTTACCACGTGTAAAGGTTGAAGATAGAAAAACTAGGAGAGAGAATTGACTACTTGTTTGAGAAATTTTATTTCTATATTCTACTTGTTTGAAAAAATAAACAATGAAAATGAAAATGAAAACCATTTTTTTTTGTTCTTAAAGTAAAAAGTACCAGTATATTTAGACAAATATGATAGGGGGGTCATTGATTATGGGAACAAATGCAACTTATAAATATCATAACAGGTAGAGTTAGACTAATTTGGCAACAAAAAAAAACAATAATGAACTGTACACAAGTGGCTTTTCATCTATGATAGAAAACTTAATGATAATTCATGATTGATTTTTGAAGATACATACACACTAAAGGTGAAGCCAGGCAAGACATATCTGCTAAGGCTAATCAATGCTGCACTCAACGAAGAACTCTTCTTTAGCATAGCCAATCACACCCTAACTGTGGTTGAAGCAGATGCTAAATACACCAAACCATTTGACACAGATACACTCCTCATAGCACCTGGACAAACCACAAACGTTCTTCTCAAAACCAAGCCATATTTTCCCAATGCCTCGTACCAAATGGCTGCTAGACCTTATTTCACAGGCCGTGGCACCTTCGACAACTCCACCACTGCTGGTATCCTCGTTTACACGCAACCTTTGCACCATTCTTCTCTCAAAAATCTCACCCTTCTCCAACCAACTTTGCCACCCATAAATGCCACAAACTTTGTGGCAAACTTCACAGCAAAATTCAGAAGCTTGGCCAATGCTAAATTCCCCGTCAGCGTACCCCAGAAGGTGGACAGAAAATTTTTCTTCACTGTGGGGCTCGGGACCAATCCTTGCCCCAAAAACACAACATGCCAAGGGCCAAGCAACAGCACCAAGTTTGCAGCCTCAGTGAACAACATTTCCTTTGCACTTCCATCATCTATTTCCATCATGCAGGCTTACTACTCTGGACAGGCTAATGGGGTTTTCAAGACTGATTTTCCTGCCACCCCTTTGAACCCTTTCAACTACACAGGAACACCTCCAAACAACACAATGGTCACTAACGACACAAAGTTGGTGGTGCTCAAGTTCAACACCAGCGTGGAGGTAGTGTTGCAGGACACTAGTATTCTTGGGGCTGAGAGCCACCCCTTGCATCTTCATGGTTATGACTTCTTTATTGTGGGGCAAGGATTTGGAAACTATGACCCTAACAATGACCCTGCAAAGTTTAATCTTGTTGACCCAGTTGAGAGGAACACAGCTGGTGTTCCTGCTGGTGGCTGGATTGCTTTTCGGTTTAAAGCAGACAACCCAGGTATGTATTTTTCAATTCCAACATTCTTGTACCGTGTTGTGTCATATCGAACATGTTCTTGTTATAAGAAAATATAAAAATATGACAAGATATAAAACTTAGAAAAGTTTCTGTAAAAGTATAGTCCTTTTGTTACAAAAAGTTGTATCAGATAGAATGAAGTTGTCATGCATGAGTTTGTAAACCTGTCTCTATCTAATGTCATTGTTATCTATGTCACATTTGAGTTATGGTTGAAACAGGAGTGTGGTTCATGCACTGTCACCTGGACGTGCACACAAGTTGGGGATTGAGAATGGCATGGCTAGTATTAGATGGGGCTGGACCCAACCAGAAGCTGCAACCACCCCCTTCTGATCTTCCAAAATGTTGACTTTGACTAACCCTTTTGGGTCCGGGTTCATTGGTTTTGCATCATTTCTTCCTCAGTTCCTCTCCAATGTTTCTTGTTCCTTTCTTTTCGACAAATGTTTATTCTTTTAATGTGTAGAGGGAAACAAATAAGTTGTGACTCGTGTAAGTGTGGGGTTAGTTTGTTGAGGTAAACGGTTCGGTTTGGTTTGTCTTGATGTTGCTGTCATGTTTGGTTGGTTGGTTTGGAATGAGCAGTCACAGGGGTTTTGCCTCCTTACAGAATGTTCAAAGCAATTACCGATAATTAAAATTTGATTGATTCCTCTCATGATATGGTCCTTGATCTTTGTTTTGCTTCTATTCAAAGTCTAACTCTCACATTTATCTTCTAATATGAGAACAAAGAATGAAATTAAATTTCTCAGTCAATGCTATCGCCATCAAGAAAAATTTGGTTGGGTAATCTTGACTGGAATTTCACAATCACAGTTTACCATAGACTAGATAAAAGTAAGAAAACCAGTGAGACAATTCTCAAACTAGTTCATTGACAACAAATTCTACTTTACACTTTGTAGAAGTATATATACTTGGATGTAACCAGTTAGTTTCAATATACTTAAAACTCGTAATCATATAATTGAATCTCATTATTACTTTATAGAACATCATCAACTATATGATATTTAAGCTTTGATTATATAAGAACATAAGAATAAATGTTCTTAAAAATATAAGAAAATAAGAATAAATAATCTTCAAATTTGAAATCAAAGAAAGTAGAAAAAATAGGTTAAAATATACATTTAATTCCTATTTTTGTTTGGTTTTGTCAATTCACTTCAAATTCTTTTCGTTCAATAAGATTTAAATTTTTGTCAATTTTGTTAAATTTAATCCTTTTTTTTCTAACATTATTTAAATTATTTTCAGCCCGTGAATAGTGTATGTCACTTCATAGTTTTTTTTTACGTTTTTTTTATTTTTCTTAATTTGAAAAAAAATTGTCCACATGTTAAATTAATGTGGTACCATGTAGTAGTATGTCAAGGTCAATGATGTATTAGTCTTAGTGTTGTTAGTGTCTTATATTTAATTTGATTCTTGTATTTATTATTTTTGTTCAATTCATTTCGATTTTTTGTTTAAATTGGACAATTTTGACCCTTTACATCAAATTTAATTTTTATATAAATATTATAATATTTTTATTAAAATATTCCTAATTTAGGATTAGAGTTGGTTTAAAATTAGAATGAAATTTTCAAAAGTGGGAACTAACATCATTGGTTTAAAAATTTTAAGAGGTTAAAAATCACATAAACAATTTAATATATACTTTATGTGATCTTTAGGTTAAAAATCAATTAAATAGTGCAACCTAAAAATCGGTACAACATTTGTATAAAAATTAAATTTGATCTCAATTTAAAAAGAACAAAATTACTCAATTTAAAAAAAAAAGGGGATTGAAATGAACAAAAATAACGAATATAAAGGTCAAGGATCAAATTGAATATAAGACACTAACATATGACACTAACATTGACACATGTCATGGACCCGAACACATGACACTACTACTATCTCATAACATCATGTTGGCTTGATACCTTGACATTTTTTTCTAAATTAAGAAAAATAAACAAAAGTAAAAGAAAAATTATAAACTAACACGTGGCATAAACTGTTTGTTATCCATTAATTATTTAAACGGTGTTAACAAAAACATCAAATTGAACAAAATTAAAAATAATTTGGACCTTATTGGTAAAAAAATGAATTGACAAAAACGAACAAAAATAAAGACTAAATCTATTTTTTAACAAAAAAAGAATATAAAAAAACTTTGGTCAAGTAAGTAACAAATCATCACTTATAAAAAAAACTCCGGTAATAAATCATCACTTGAATTCTTAAGAATTTCAAGATAATACTAAAACAAAAAGAGAATCACTTCCTTAATACATAATACTTTATCAAATTCTTAAAGAATTTTTATTCAATAAAAATGTTTTACAAAAGTAAGTCCAATCACTTGTCCAAATGGAATTACAATGAGAAAAAAAAAATTCAAAATTCAAAATTCAAATACATAGAATAATGCAAACTTTAAGAGTCGAAAATATATCTAAAACTACAATTACAATTTAAAAGAAATATAATTAAAAGAAAGCAAAAAAATATTAAAATATGATTTTATAAAATATCAAAGAAGGTAAAAAATAAAACAAAATAACTATGTTTTTTAAAAAGGTTCATTCTTCTTATCTTTTTCTCTCGTGCATTCATCATTACTCTTCAAACCGAGTACACAATTTTCACATTTTCTTAAGTATATTTTTTGTGTTGTCACATGACCTACATAGTTGAGTTCTCAGAAATGGCAATAGATGTGCATAATCACAAAAGGAGGAGTAAATTATAGAATAAAACACAATCGATCCACGTCTCAAAGATTATGTATGGACTTATTATGGAGAGAAAGAGGAAAATCTGATCGACTACTTTTTCTTTTTCTTTTTCGGTGTATGCTACTCTAGTGGCCTGCTCTATTATTATAAAAATAAATAAATATGTTTTTATTTCTTTATTTTTGGTGAAAATTAGAAATAGTCCTTTTTTAATATTTTGAACTAATTTAGTTTTTTCAATTTTAGAAATGCATGTATTTAGTCTTTTTAATCATATGTTTTTAAGTTTATTTGACATCTTAAACGTATTTCATCATATATTTGAGTTGTTTACATAGTTTAACTCATTTTCACTTCAACGTTAACTAAAAAATACGTTTAAAACGTCAACTAAACTTAACAAAATTTGAGTAAAAGGACTATCACCCAATTTTCATAGATGAGAGACTAAATTTGTTAAAAATTTTGAAGAGAAACTAATTCCAATTTTTACTTAAAGATATGGGACCAAAATTGATCCTTTATGGTGCTTCCTTACAAGATTTTGCTTTTTTACCCATAAGAGTTTGGTGTGCTTTTTATCTTCCACTTCGATCTTTGTCATTTATTATTTCTGTAATATATTTAGGTTAAGCCTTTAGTGCTTTTCTTGTACTCAACTTCATGTTGTGCAAATTAACCAACACTAATCATGGTGAGTTTTGAAGTTGTCATCTACTAGTGTTGTTGAAAACCACAAGACCACTTCATATGGATGAACCATCTACATCTGCCATGGATGATCTATGTCTTTGTCTTGTCACTTCTTATAATTATTTTGTTCGAGCATAAGGGCTTCATGGAGTGAAACTTAGTCACTCCATGCACAAAAAAGTTGCCAAGGACACAAACACACGTTACTACTGAGTTGTTGATGACGTTCAATTGAAAATTTGTATATTCAGAAAAGAGAAACAAAACTCATCCTATTTTCTCCTTGTGTATTAAAGGAAGGCGAGTTAACTAGAACGCCAATTTAAGTTTGTCAAATACATGCATTGCATAACATATAACTTTTTTGTTTGTACCCATAATCGATGGATTAAAATTAATTTGCGAACTGCAGCATCCTTAAAGAATGTAATGCATTAAGGAAGTGAATGGTGATAAAAAGGAGGAAGGACATAAGAAGAAATATCGTATTACACCTACTGCAGATGTTATTTAAACTACTAAAACCTCGTACAATTAGTACATACAACAGCTGTTTACATCATTATATATACAGTTATACATACTACCTTCATAGGAAAACTGTCCTAGAGCATAAGCATAGAAAAGTACTCCTCAAACTCTTGATCAATTGTTGGTGGTCTTGAGTTTGATTGAGCTTCTGCATTGAAAACATTTCTATTCGTTAACCAGCAATAACTAAACAAAACTTCTTCATCAAATGCAGTAGCCTTGAAACTAATTTAACAAGTACTAGCATGGTCCAATAATCTTTGTGCATATTAACTGTCTAGAACAAGCACAATACCTTGATTTACATTCCATCTTCCAGATGAAAGGACATACACATTAGGATCCACCCCACTGGAAAAAAGAAAATCTTCGAATTCCTTATCTACTGGGTACTCATTGCTTTCTTTGGCATATTCTGCGCATTCACCACCTGAAAAGCCTTCTATCCCCAGAAGATGATCCTCATCATTGTTCAAATCTTTTGCATCAGTATCACCGTAGTGTGGAATGCATTCACTGTCAACAAATGCTTCCTCTTCGATATAGCTCACCCTATTTACTGTTCATACATCCAAAGAGTTGGAGTTACCCTAAGCATTATCCGCATCATCTTATCCTAGACTTGATTTTGTACCCTTTATTCTCACACATAACCTTTTTAGGGTAAAAAAAATTGAGTTAAGGAGAGGGAGAACTCTCACCTTTTTCATCATAAAAGGTGTAAAAGGGAAGTGTAGAGAACAAAGTGCAAGAGTAACATTTATGTAACTAACATTATAGGGAAACCCAATCAAGCAAAGAAATGGATGGCCTACCATATAAGTATGAATTTTCGCAATCTGTCTCATGCTCGGCTTCTTTATTTACAGACACAGCAGTATCACAGTCTTCCATAAAACTATTGCTGTCTTTGGCAGATTCAGGTTCGGACCTTTCACCTGTGTGATTTTGAATGCCCTCTAAAACTGGATTTTCATCAAACATTGAAGCATGTCCAGGGGAGTAACTTCCAACCCAGCATTTATGTTTTGGTCTAAGCATATCCAACTGATCACTCTGTAATTTTCTTTTCTTTTTCCATTCCACAATGTTAAGATCGTCAATTCCATTCACCTGGAATCTGAAAAGAGTAATAGAGAAATGTCAGAATAAAAGAAAAGGACTAAATAAGAGCTGTCAGAAGAACATTCACTCCTACATAAAGAAGAGGACATAATTAAAACAAGAAACAAAGGACAATTATTCAACTAGAATCTACGAATCATGACAGTGGAGTGGCAAAAAGGGATGCATGTAAACCAGTAAAAACTGATTAGTTTCTTGATTTCTTATGAAACTTTTGATTTGAAGAGGAACAATAGTACCTACAAGTTGGAAGGTATATATTGCAATCATGATGATCGAGATCATATTCCCATATTAGATCATAAGTGATGTCTTCTTGATCACATAAGACATATATTAGATCATAATAATCTAGATATGTCTGACAAACAAAGGATAAATTCAGTTTGTTATCTATTTTGTGCAACAAGGGAAAAGCTTAATGATTAACATTTTAAAGAATAATGATTAAGATTTTAAAGAAGAAATGACACAGAACAACCCAAATTACATCATATGTAAGAGAGGAAACAATCAGTTGCTTCTCTCTAATGGGTTGACAAAGAAAATCACTTACATCAAAGTACTTTTTCACACATAAACGGTGATTCCAAAATATACTTCCAGACAGAGTATGATAGCAGTCGTTTGATCCATATAGCTATTACACTAAGTGGAAAGTACTTTTGTAGTTATAACATTCTTCTTGTTAATTTTACCAATGATCTGGCATTTTCAGAGGTGCAAATATAGCTGCAAACAGATTGCAATGCCCTGTCCAAATTTTCAACATGGCTATACTGCAGACATGGAAGAGTTCTTGAACAAAACAATAATATTTTGCAACCATTCCTGTCATACGGTGTCAGAAATAAACAACTAAAAATTGGCAATTTAAAGGCTAAGCTTTTTACATTAAAATAAGCAGAAATGATAATTAAGATTAGAGGAAACCATTTGTAGACTCCACTGCATGTTATTATTATGCATCATCAAACAGACTAAAACTACCCAAAATAGTTGTTCTCATATTGCTAGTGAAACATTCTTAACTTACAAATAACCAGCAGTGTAAAAGGCATATTTTCCTCAGATATCTAATCATTTCTGTAATATAAATGTATGATTGAGGATTGAAATTTTGAACGTTTTCATAATAGGAAACAGACACCAAAACACACTTCCCAAAGAAGTAAATTCCAAATATTATGTACCAGACAGTTACATCTGCAATCATAATTCTATCCACTGATCGCAGTGCATTCAGCTTAAACAAGCACATAGCTTCAAGTCTAAAGTTTAACTCTTCATTCAAAGTAAATATATATGTTGACTGTTTCTAGTACAAACCTTTAACAATAGGTTAAAAATTAAATGGATTTGTGTTTTTGTATAATTTATAAAAATAGACTATGAAACTAGAAATGTTTTATCACATCACTGGTCTTAATACAAAGATTAGCTAATAAAAACGATGTTAAGAGGAGAGATTCAACTTGATTCTACTAAAAGTGACTACTTAGATAGCTATTTAAGCACACAAAACATGCTAACAAAAAATAATCACAGGCCTTGAGCAAACAATTTTATTTTTGGTTAGAAGGAAGTAAACTAACGGTGTATGATTGTGATTTTGCTTTTTAATTTTAAAAAATCACTTTATAAAATTAATTCAATAAAAACAAATATTTAAGAGTAAGAATGAAGAAATGTCAAAAAAAAAAAATAGAACAAACAAAACAAGAATAATAAAAAATTAAAACATTTTAGAAAAGGTTCCAATTTTATTATCTTGAAACATACTTGTCTCAAACAAGCTTCTTAAAGCAAAAAATAACTAAAAGTACTGAAAAATAAACCCTAAATCTCTTACTAGCGGCAGTGTTTTCAATATCCAGCAACTTACTTAAGCATCAAGGTTTTCATTACTCTACCATATTGCATGACAGCAACAGTATAATCAAATATACAATAAAAGATGGGTCATTCATCCCTTCCTACAAAAAAATAACTTAGAACATGAAATGCAGGAAAGGGTGGAATAATCGGTGACCAAACACTGCAGAAACAAGAAAAGAGAAAAATCTTGAAACCACCCAGATAGAGAGTGAAACCTGTTAACTTGAGAAGGATTGTCCTTGATTTCCTCCATCTGGATCTAGAAAACCAAACACTGTGATAGAACACAGAATTTTAAAGACGGGTTTCAGAGGCAATGGGCCTTGGAGCGAACCTCTGAAAAGTGAAAACTTTAAAGATGCCATGCCTAGTATATCCGAGAATATAACATCCACATTTTCATTGTCTTTGTTTGTCTGTCATTGCCCACACACTCCATGGCGCGTGCATAGTACCAAGGAAGTAGCCACGTCAAAAATTACTTTATCTTGGGCATGGCTAGTAAAATAAGTGTTTTTTTTTTTTTTTTTTTGAATGTTAATAAAGTAAGTGTAGAAACACACGGGCCTATTTTCTTAACACATTTTTATTAATTAAAATTTATTACAAACTATAAAATTAAAAAATTGGTTAAATAAATTATGTGATTCTCTAAATTTTATTATTTTTAATAACCAATGAAAGAATTAGTTCTCTAGTATAAACATGCTTATTAACCTATATTTATTGATTCAAATTTAAAAATTCTAAAAATTATTAAATAAACTTTTATTATTTTTATCGAATTTAAATCAATAAAAATAATTTATTACTGTTCTAATATTTTTTTATTCCTCAATAAAAAGTTTCTAATACAACCATATTTTTCTTATAAACATGCATTTTTAAATACAATTCTAATTAGATACAGTTAAGTATTAGATATTAATATTTACTAGTAAAAAAATATTTTTAACACCACATTATAAAAAATTACTATTTTTAGCTAAATTCCAGTGGTATACATAAATTCTAGCATATATTTTATAATTAAGTTTTATTAAAAGTTATCCACTCGGTAAGTTACAGGTAAGAAGATTTTTTTTAATGAGTTTTAATTAACAATAAAATTATATTTAAAAATGAAGAAAATTGTTATTAGTAATTTTATGCAAAGTTTGCCTTTAATAGGGATCAACCACGTTCTTTTAATAGCGAGTTAATGTGCGGTGTGAGTGAGTGTCAGAAGAATCACGCAGGTCCCCCCTGCGTACCTTCTGACTTATCTGCAACATGTGAACATAGGAAATTTGGTGTTCTTGTAACACTTTTAGGAACAAATTAAACTGTTCCTGTTCCATCATTTTATTTAAATTTAAATAATGCTACATTTAGTACCCACGTCACAATAATTACCAATTAATTCAACTCCTAACTTCATTTGTTCATGTTATGTGGTCCAAAATCATTCTTTGGTTTGGGTAAATATCATACAAAATCATTTTCTTAAATTCCCAAAATAGATATATAATAGTTGGCAAAAGTATTACAAATTAAAATTGATAATTGAATGCTAAAACCTGCATACAACTCTCCACTCAAATCTCTTACTAGATTTACTACATAAACAACAATCTAATTGCCCCAAACATTCTTTGTCGGGTATCCAAAAATGAGAAAAGAAACAAAATTTGAAATCAAAAGCCAGAAGCAAATACTTCAGAATCTAACCCCAAAACCAGACAGAGAAAAGCAAAACATTAAGGTGTCTATCTTCTCAACACTTGGGGAGATCAGAGGGTGGAGGTGGCAACTTCTGGTTGCGCCGCTTTCCATCTTGAACTATCCATGCCATTTTCAAGCCCCAACTGGTATGCACTTCAAGGTGGCAATGCATGAACCAAACACCTGTTCATGCAACATCAGCAGATGATGTTACAAAAACTAACAATGAATCCCAAACAAAATCTTGAATATGCTTCTTTGAAGATAGACTTCATGTTAGATTAGTTCTCCTTTCATATTGAATCATTAATATTATATAGTAGTCTTTCAATGTTAAAAGAAGTTGGTATAAGAACTATATCTTTAAACTGGTTTAATCTTGTCCATTAATAGATGCCTGACATTTTTAAGTAAAGAAAGTAGATAACTGAGTTAATTTGACACTTTCAGTCAATTAGAAATCATTAATAATAGTGATTAGATAAATATTAATAAATCAGAAACCATTTATGGTAACAGTACCCACCTGGATTGTCTGCAAGAAAGCGAACAGCAACCCAGCCTCCAGATGGAACACCAGCAGTGTTCCTCTCAGCAGGATCAACAAGGTTGAACTTTTTGGGGTCCTTTTGGGGGTCAAAGTTTCCATTGCCTTGACCCACAATGAAGAAGTTAAAGCCATGAAGGTGAAGTGGGTGACTCTCAGCTCCAATGATGCTTGTATCTTGCAGAACCAACTCCACTCTGGTGTTGAATGGCAACACCACTGCCTTAGTGCCACTAGTCACCATGATGTTGGTTGGTGGAGTGCCAGTGTAGTTGAATTTGAAAGGAGGGTTAGCAGGAAAATCAGTGGTGTAAACTCCCTTGGATTGGTTGAAAAAATGTGCTTGGAGTAAGGCAATTTTTGGCATCACAAAGGTCACATTGTTCACAGCGGCAGCTACCCTTGTGTTATTAGGCCCTTGGCATTGTTCCTTTTTTGAGCATTGGCTGATTCCTAAGCCAACAGTGAAGAAGAAGCGCCTGTCCACAGTTTTTGGAACCTTTGCTGGGAATCTTGCATTGGCCAAGCTACGCACCTTGTTGTGGAAGTTCATTGCAAAGACACTGTCATTGAATTTAGGGAACACTGCTCTAAGAAGTGGAAGCTTCTTGGTGTTTGACTTGTTGTTTGAAAGTGAATGTTTCTTGTACTCAAGAAAACCTGTGGCTGTGGTGTTGTCAAAAGCAGCTGGACCTGTAGCATAGGGCCTTGCAGATATGGCAAATGTGGCATTTGGAGCCTTGGATTTGGCCCTCAGAAGCACGTTCACCGTTTGACCAGGTGTGATCAGAACAATCTTTGTGCTGAAGGGCTTTACATACACAGCATCAGCTTCCACCACAGTGAGGCTGTGGTTGGCTATGCTGAAGAACATCTCATCATTAAGTGCAGCATTGATCAGACGAAGCAGATATGTTTTCCCAGGCTTCACCTTCAGCTTGAAAGTATCTGAAGAAACAGACAACTTCACTTAATGAAATGAAAACTATCAATAATCATATATGATCAAGAATTGACAATGTTTGTGTTTTTCTTCCATCTCTATTTTAACTTTGATTTCTGAGTAAAAGAATCTTGAATCCTCAACATTCAGAAGTTATCTCCATTACAAACTCTATAATAACTACTGTAAAATTCAAAAAGCTAACCATATATAACAGTTTGAGATTGAAATTATGTTCTTACCTTTGGCTGGGCAGTTGGAGACAGGACCTGGAAGACCATTGATGGTGTGAGCATCTGAGATATTTGGTGCCAATCCTGTTTGCGTTGCTTGATTTATAACTGCTTCTGTGTCTGCTTTCCACCATTCTCCTGCCATTTTATACAGGTTTGCGTATTACAAAAAAGTGTCAAAGTTTCAAACATGTAGAGCTCATAGAGACACTTCATGGAGTGTTTTTTTAGGATCTAAACTTACCCAATATGATGGGAACTTCTCTGAAGGGTTGAGGGAAAGGGTAAGGAACATGTCTTTTGGGAAGAATGACAATGGGGCCATAAAGGGTTGTTCTAAGCCATGAGATATGTGCATGCCACCACAATGTTCCTCTTTGGCCAATGATCGTAAAATTGTACACATAACTCTGCCCTGTCTGAATTGGACACTGTGTGATGTAGGCAGGTCCATCTGCCCAGCCACTTCTCAGTTGGCGAACTCCATGCCTGAAAAATCAATCAAATGTTGAGAAAATGCTAACAATCACAACAAATTGGTTCGTGGGGTTTAGTTATATAACATTACCAATGAAGGGAAACATTGTACTGAACATGGTTAACCACTTTAATCACAACTCTATCTCCTTCTCTTGCTATGATTCTAGGACCAGGAAACCGTCCATTCACAGTTACAATGCTCTTTGTTTGGCATAGTCTTGTGAAGTTCTGCATTTTAATCTGTGAAAAAGAGAAAGGAGAAGTGTTACAGTCAGTAAAAGAAAATTGATTTGAAAGAAGCATCTCATTGTATCGAAAACATTGCACATACGTTAAACTTGTAGTGCCTAGTGACTCTTGCATGCTTTGCATGAGTTATCTCTGGCAATGTCATCACAGCAAATAACATCAGAAACATTGCCTTCATGAAACCTGGCATGCTGAGATAAGCACAACCCATTTCCTGTTTTCTCTTGTAAATATTGTTTCGAAGCTATTCAAGTAGACAACAGAGTTTGATGTTTGTTCTTTGGATGAAGAGAAGAAGAGAAGGAGACAGCAGCTTATATAGTGAACATGGAAGCAGTAGGAATAGATAATTAGGTGGTTGAAAATGAGACATTACAGACTTGTAATGGCTTCAGCAACAATGTTCCAAACTTGAACCATGCCACTAGCTAGCTGCTGGTAATGGTTAAGAATATAGAGTACTTTACAAGCCAGATTATATTATTAAGGATCTTCCTCTAACGGTCCATAACTTCATTTTCTGAAAATGGCCCTTGTAAAACACGTAATGATACCAGATCAAATTGTCCCAACCCAATAGACTTTGTTATCATTTAATGGCAATGGTATATGCAAGCATAACTCAAAGATTGGACACTAATATATTAAAATATACCGATAGGAATCTAAGTGGGTCTAAGTCCCACATCGAGTATAAATGAGAGTTTTATATAAGGATGAAGACCCATCAACTCATTGACTTAAGGTTTTTGGTTGAGAGTGGTGTCAATGCATTATATGTTTTGAACTCAGGTCTCATTGGTGTTATGTCTCTCCCGATAAAACCTTCTTTATAAATCTAACAAGTGATATCAGAACCGGTTCAGACGAGTGTAATATGTCCTTGTATCGAAAGTCTTCCTTCTTAATAAGCTTTCCAAGTAAGCCTATGGTGATACATAAAACTTAAATTCACAATTGAATTACTAAATCAAGAATAACATAACCAATTAAACATATTTGTTTCACATACCACGAATTGAAACTTGGTTCATCACATTTGAAGGAGTTAGTTCCTTACATTGGACCCTAACTATATTGATAAGCTACGTAAATTCCGTTATTGAGAAATTATAACATAATATCTGATATCACCTAATAATTCAAACTGCTTTTTGATTTATAGAAAAATTAATAAAGTTGGGTTACTAATTATGTGAAGCTTGTTGGGACTATAGTATTGCAAGCATGTAATTATTAGATGATGTTTTGTCCCTATTTCCATGTGTGCACTTTGAGTGAGAAACAAAAGAAAAAAAATGTGGAGAAATGAAAGGGATAGAGCATCACAAATTGGGTTTGATGGACTTGGTTGACGGGTGAACTTCAGGCTCCTACCGTTGAGACTTGCTAATAAAGGAATAGAAGAAAGGGAAAGTTGCATGTTTACATCATATTGTTTCGTTAGCTTTGTTGGTTCTTAATTTTACACTATGCTAACTATCTAACTGCTTTTGATGTTACTGCCTATGCCACTTTATATTTGTTGTCCACATTCTCACTTATATATTTTCTAGGATTACTGTTATTGTTAAATTGTTGTGGTAGGGTCAACTTTAGTTTATTTCTTGTTTATTTGTGTGGACTTTAAAGTGAAAAATTTACCCATTGTTTTAAAATCCAAGCCAAAATCCCCATTTTTTTCACGGATCTAGCACCGTTCCTTTTTTTCATTTATTGCAGTGCTACACTGTGCCTTTTATTTACGGATCTGGCACCGTTTAGTATTCCCGATTGAATTCAATTTAAACCCAACTCTAACGGTGGATGATGTTTTTCTTTAATCTTTCCAAAAACCATAAATATAATATGAAATATAAAAAATTTAGTCATTTTTTAAAAAAATAATGAAGTATACATTTTTAAATATAATAATATAAGAAATGTTACAGTTAAAATTAAAATAACATATGTTAATTTGGTACTGGTCATGGTATATTTGAATTCTTTTCTCTTGAATATTTCACTTTTCTTCTTTGTATTATCTCTCAAGCAGGTCACGATTCAAGCTTTTTCTCTCAACCTGCATTCTTGTCAACTTCTGTTATGATTTCTGGGACTTGAGAGATATAAGAGATATATGTGATATGTTATACGGAGGAACATGTTTTTGTATTTTATTGATATACCCTATATATAGAGCAAAATATAATAAATATCAAGTATAAAATATTTAGAATATTTCACTCCTAATCTAAAATAATAACTAATTTCCTAAAACTGAAACATATATTTAAAACTGAAATATTTTCTAAAAACTAATTTAAATAAAAAAATATATTAAGTAATATTTTTAATATTCCTCCTTGCTTAATATCTGTTTATTTAAATTTTATATCTTCATATTTAATTCTCCATCTTTTGATGCTTGATCTTCTCCTCTTTTTGTGCTTGTAATATTTATTTTTCTCTTTCTTCCATGGCATCACATCTTTCTTCAATTTGGCATCATCCTTCATATTTCTTCTTATATCAACATCATCTTCTTTTTCTTTGTCCGGTGTGGATTTCATTGGAGTGGCATTGAAACTTTTGTGAATATTAGAATATGAACCTCCACCTACTTTCTTTACTTGGACATCTACTTTCTTCCAGAGATATTTATCTTCTGATTTTGATCTTTCTTTCATACTCACTTTATTTATAGCAAATTTCTCCTTCATAAAATCTAGCGCAAATCTTTTGTCTTTCATGTGGACTTTGAATACCTCTATGTTGTTAGTATTTTTGATCACACATACTTTATTTTCAAAGGAGACCTTATAACCTTTCTCTAACAATTGAGCAACACTTAACAAATTTTGGGTAATCTCAGGAACATATAAGACATCAAAAATTAATTTGATAAATCAGTTTTAATTGAAACTGTTCTTGTACCTTTCACAGCAAGTTGTTCTCCATTCCCAATTCTTACCTTGGAAATATTTGATTTATTCAGCTCCTTGAAAATTTCTCTATCATGAGTCATGTGGTTTGTGCAACCACTGTCTATAATCCAATCTTTTGAAGATTCGTTGGTAGTGACACATGATGTTGTAAAAAGTAGATCCTCCTCTAATTTATCCGCTAGTATATTTTCCTTCAGGTGTACGAGTGACCCCTTTGGTTGTGGTTATGCCCCTTTGGTTGTGGTTATGCGGTCAGTCACTTCGGTGACCCCTTTTTGTTATAGTTATGGTTATGCGGTCAATCACTCCGAACCATCGGCTTTGATACCACTGATGGGTTATGTATATTTTTTCATATATGAGTTATGGTTATAGTCATGGTTATTGAGAGATTGTGGTTCTATATGGCATACATGGTTATATGACATTAGTCTAGCACATATAAGACCTTTGACACCAATTTTACACCAAAACCTTAAGGCAATGTTGTTATGGGTCTTTATTCTTATATAGTGTTTAACTTTGTCTTTTCTATCCAATGTGGGACTTTGACTCACACTTGGACTATTCCCAACAACTTCATTGTCGTGTCTTGCATTCTCACAACTTCTATTATGATTGTCTTCCTCCATTATTGCATTTTCATTAAGAGGAAAGTTATTGAACCCTAAAATGTTACTCAAACTCTCTTTGATTTCTTAGGGTTTATAGTCATTCGTATGGGTAAATGATTCGGAGAATCTGTGAAAGGTTGCCACAAGGAGGCACATGACGATGGAGGAGTTTGAGAGGATGATGGAGCACTCCCCCATTGTTCAGGAGCTAATACAAAGGCAAAATGTTGAAGAGGCTAGTGTCAATTCCAATGCAAGTGGCTCCAAAGTGAAGAAGAAAGGAAAGGAGTAGTTGAAGGGTATCAAGAGTGTCACGAGCTTTGTCGTCGAGAATATGGATTGATGAAGCAGCGATGAGGACGTGGCATTTCACAATTCAAAGATGGTGACAACGCTTTATAGAAGCCAAAAGATTTAAGCACATAATGGGTCTATTTGGAGCATTAAGTTTAGTTTGGATGGGTAGTATTTAGCGAGTGTTGTTATGGATTGCATGATTCATGTATGACAGGTGGCAGAAGGGAGAGGAAGGGATAGTCGTTGGTAGGGAGAAGGTGGACTTACTATGTCAAGTCTACCAACACCTGTTATAGTAAGTTGGATTTACTATGACGAATACTTGTATACTTGATATAGTAAGTTGAAACGTTGAAACTTACTATGTCAGGTTTTTCACGACGTCATAGAAAGCGTGAATTTTCTATGTTGCCGACAATTGTGATGCCAAAATAACCGCTAGAGTATGTATCATAGACTTATAAAAAGTCTTTTCTACACTAGTGTCTACTCAACGTGTTTTCTGTTAATGTTGATAACACATGTTTGCACAACAAGGTGCATGAGTCCATGCTAACACAACCACCCAATGCATATCTGACACATGTCCCTGCCAAATGTCATTTCTACTCAGCAAACAATATCTTGATTGCGATGATTGACCCCAAATATGTTATCTTAATGAAAATGAGATCAAAACATTGGCATTGTCCGTGCGGACAAAAAATTGCTCTATCCCTCGACTAGGACTCTTATTCTGATACAACTAATAGTCCTACATCATTTAGTAATGGAAACCAAGTTTAAATATCATTTTCTTTTTCAAGCATTTGATACGCCTTTTAATAATAGAACCATGATGAAATTTCAAACTTAAAATTGAAAAATATTTCGATTTTTAAATTCCAAATTGATCAATATCTCGAATGTAGTGATTGACCTTAACTATGTAATCTCAACTTATTTGAGATTAGAACAATATTCAAAAAATAAAAATTTAACACAATAAAATTACAAAGCAAAATTAATAAAAAAAATACCATATGAAGTTGAAGAATTTTAGTATTATATGTTTTCTCTATAAAAAAAGGAGTCTAATAAAACAAATTTCCTTAATGTAACCTCTAAAATAGAAAATTCAGCATGAAATTTCATAGAAAATCTCATTTATTTCAATAAGAAAATATTATAACTAAACAAAAAGAAAGTGTCAAAAGAACAATATTAATAGCTATAGAACAATATTAATAGCTATTTTATTTAGTTATTGAAAAAGAAACAATGAAATGTATAAAGTGGGCATAAAATAAAATGGAATGTATAAAGTAGACAATTGATGATGTAAGAACAATATTAACTTCGAATTTATTTATTTTTTATTTATTTGGTTACTAAAAACAATCGAACAATGGAATGTACAAAGTAGACTCTCTTTAAAGCTTACCTCTAAACACTCTTTCCATGGGATAGCCACTTCAATTGAATTGAATGAAGTTGACCAAACCACAACAATAAATTATCTCGAACACTACATTCTAAAACCCCTTCATTCACTTTCTCAATCTCTCTCTACTTTTGGACCACACACTAATGAAGCAAGCCCAAGCCCAGTAACTTTTGCCCCACCAAATCGCATTGTGCATGAGCCAGCCCAACCCTTTGTTTCACAAGATCAAACTCCATCCACATATTCTGTTGTTGGTGATGACCAATTATAAATGCCTCAACCCCGAGTAGATCCGAATTCCCAAAGGTGAAGCAATAAACCGAATCATTACCCCGAACCAAACCCGGTACCCGATATAAAAGTTGGTCACCCGAAACCCGCATCTCGGCCCCTTCAAAAACCAAACTCACACTTGGTAACTCCGGTAATTCGGACCGGTTCATGGGCACCCTGTAACAGAGATCCATTGCTATCTGAAATGCAAAATTCGGATCGTCCAACACCCTCAATGTACCATTTGTTTTGTTCAAGAACTCATCTCTTAATGCATTATAAACCGGGCCAAGTAAGAATGTAAATTGGGTACCCAAATCAAACATAGTTTGACCCGCTCCGGTGTGATCTGGAACAAAAAGGTTATCCGATATGTTTAATAATTTATCCGAAACCTTAATTCCTTTGAACCGAACCGTGTACGCAGACCTGTCGAAATAAGGTAAAGGAGTGGATACTTGAACCAAGGAGGTATAATTCAACGACCCGCCCCACGAGAAATTGGACTCCCCGAGAAGTAAAATGCCCGAAAAATCAGAACCTGAAATGCAATACGAGAATTTGGGAGTTTTTAATTGAGAAACCAAGGAGAGCGACCCGAGGTTCATACCCATTAACCCGGTTGTGTTGGAGTCGGATTCGGAGTTAGTGGTGTAGGAGGAGTTCATACACCCGAATATAACTCCCCGGTTAACGGAGGATCCGAAGCCTAGTGTGTCCGAAGCGAGGTTCCCTTCCGAAGAGGAAGCATCGGCGTAGGAGAGAGTGGCGTGGCAGAGGTTGTTCGAGTCGCAGGAAGCGGGTATGGGAAAATCTCGGGTCCGAATCGTGCAGGTTGACGAAGAGCACGGGATTGGCGAGTAGGTGGAGGAGGCATTCGGGTTGAAAAACGGGTCGGGCATGAGTCGGTTTGTGTTTGTGTGGTTGTTGCAGTGGAGCCATGAGAGTTCGCTTCCTGTGTCAATGACCATGGAGACGTTCTGTGGGGGTGTGCCAACAGTGATGGAGATTGTGAGGCTAACGTTGTGATTGAATCGTAGCTTGTTGGGTGGTCTTGGGAGATACCCAGATGGAATCACTTGTGATTTTAGTGGCAAAGTTAGAGTCTTGGCCTCACACATGCTAAGGGATGTTCGTAGGATTAAAAGAATGAGAAGGCTCAAACATGGTCTCATTATGGTTTTGGGAGAGTTAAAATGCAGGGTTATGGGGTTTGTTTGGGGTTTTAGAGAAGAGGTTTTGGACTAATTGTGGAGGCAAAGAAAAGCATAGGAATTGCTTGAAGGTTTAGAATTATAAGTAGGAAAAGTCTGAAGAAAAAGATCTGAGAAATAGTTAAGATGGGATCTAGCAGAGAAGGTAGAACAAGACTTTGGTTGTACCTAGTACTATAGTACCTAATAACTAGTTAAGGTACATCTCTTTGTTTGGTACGTGTATCTATGATCTGTGTAATGGTGTCCGTGTATATATTAGATTTGTGTTCATTCTTACTATCTCCTTTGGATTTTTTTTTATCTGATTCCATAAAAATCTCTTAGTTTCTAAAAACTGTAGGTGCATGGTAACATGGTTTAGAATGGTATATGACAGAAAGAGGAATAACGAGTTTATGTAATGTGTTGAAGCTTATGAAAGTGGAAGGGTTATGTAATAAGTTTACTTAGAGGCCAAAAATAATTAACCAAAATGGGTTCAGATAAATGAGGTATTGAAGTTTATGTGCTTTTGGGATACCTGTTTTAACTGAAGATTTGATTTCAACTTTTAAGGCACACGAAACTGAAACAACAATTTTATTGATTTTGTAAAAATAACCTTAGACACTGATTCTCAAATATGTCTCCCACATCTAGTTTTAACCCTACCATATGGTAGTTGGAGTTTCAAATTAATTCGAGATTGACGTGACTTCTTTTCTCTTTTGGACATGCAAAATGAAAGGTTCTTTGCTCCGTGTTGTTGCCATTTCAGAATGTTCCACTTTGTCTAATCAACCAGCATAGTTCAAAAGGAATTTTTATGGGCAGAAATTAATTGTTGGCTTTTAAAATTTATGATAATTTTTTTAAAATTCTTAAACTTATAATTATTATGTACTTACGTGTAAATGAATATTTCAAAAGAAAAACAAAATGTGTATATGATAAAATCGAAATCAATTATTATATAAACCAGTTGTATTTTATTAGTCACTTTAGTAAAGTTTTAAACCGCGTTTGAAAATTGGAAGAAATAAAGAAAAATCAATCAAATTATATATATAAAAAAGGAATCTATAGATCAGATTTATTCATTAATGATTCAAAATGTGAGCTATGATGATCCAAAGACATTCTAGTACTAACTAACATCACAGCATTTATAGTGAAGGGTTGGAAAAAGCTTGATTTTTTTTGCTTACTTTACAAAGGAATATGATGACGATGGCACCCTTGTGGCACAGGCATAGATTTATAAAGGCTGCTTTCTGAAGTTATCAGGCTTTTTCTTGGTTGTTGTAGATGCCAAGAAACTATCTTAAGGCAAAGCATGTGATGCTTTTCTTAAACGGAACATGGATGTGTTCTAAACTAGATCCAATCATAATGTGCTTAAGTTCCAAATTCCTATATATGCCTATGTCTTCTCCACTTCATTTTTAATACTAATACAAATGCACAATGTATATACTAAATACCATTCTTGTATGGAAGTTGTATTAAGTGAAAATGTGATACTTTGAAGGTTTTACGGATAAAATGTAAAGTGAGAGATGAAGCGAAATAATAGAAGAAAAATAAATAATTTATTCTCACACACTATATTAATTCAATGAATTATAAGAGTACAATAAAAAGATATAAATAAGATGCAATTAATAAACCTAAAACATAAACTTAAAAACAAAAACTTGTTCTTAAAGTTTACAAATCACTTATTGACTTAACTAATGATCAACTGAACTAGTAAAATATATTAATTAAATTTTAGTTACTGAAAGCATGGTTTTAACATTATTATTTGCTTTAGGAATTGCAAACTCCAATTTTTTATCTTAGAAGTTTAAATTTGTTGACAAGCATTGACTTTTGGGAATATATCGGTTAGTTAATTTTAAGACTTATAGTAAACTAAGTTTATTTCTCCACTTGGTTGTATCTTCCAAGAAGTATAGCATGATGTTGAAATGTTTAGTCTTCCCATGACACATCGTTTGCAATGGCAATTGTGGCTTGATTGTCAACAAAAAAAATAATAGTTTTGTTCTATTACCAAAGTAAATAACTTAAAACCATAAGTTTGATTTACAATTGTTAATTGTTGCTACTATTATGAATTCAACTTTAGCAGTTGATGGTGCTACAATCTCTTGTTTTTTTTTACACCATGAGAAAACTCTTAAGCATAGACGGAAACAATACCCTTCAAATCATCAATGGATCAAATTCGATCACTATTAAATAATCCATAGAACTTGAATTCTTGAAATTCTCAAATTCGACACCATAATCAATTATGATTTTAACATACCTCAATATTATCTTTGTTGTTTTTAAATGCATTTCACTTGCATAATGCATAAAATGAGACAAGAGACTTCAACAAATAGAATGTTTGTAGCGAGATACACTAGACATCCAATCAAGTTCTTATGATATCCTTAATTAATTTTATTTGCATTCCTCCATTTAAAATTTCTTCAAAATTTGCTTTGAATATTTTCTTTGACTAGTTAAAATGTCATTCTCACTTTGTTTGATCTCAATTCCAAAGAAAATAAGTCATAAGATCAAGAAATGTCATTTAAAAAACTTGCATCGTTTATAGCTTGAATTTTTCAACTAGCCTTGCATGATTTGAGGTCACTAAAAGATCATCGACATAGAGAGAAAATGAGAGAATTATTCTGCTTATGTTTCACATAAAGAGTGTATTTGGATAAGTTTTTCTAGTTGTTTACTTAAGAGTGTTCTTGTTTGCTTGCCGTATTGACATACTTCGCAATTTAGTAATTTAAAATCTAAGAGAAGTAAGCCACAAACCAATTTCGTTTGTTGCATATTTAACACAACTACATAATGAAAATGATCAAACCTTTTTTGCCAAACCTATGTACTATTTTTAATAGGTGGATATGCTACTTGTTCCTCCTCTATAGGATCAAGTGTGAAACTTTTGCCATCACTTCAACATTAAAATTTTTCTTATCCTTAACATTTTTAATAAAACAATGCTTATCTTGAAAATTGTGTTTAAATTCCTCAATGGGATTAATCATAGGCCCATAAAAAAAATCATACATTAACTTTGTACCTTGACAACTTTCAATGGCCACAATTTCCTTTCCTTCGTCAGTAATGAAAATACCCTTACCAATTCTGACTTTTGATATTGTTCTTGTATGGTAGGAAACCAAGCGCTCTCAAGAGCCTTCAGTCCTCTTCTTCTTACAACACGTCTCCCTTCCTCGCAGCTGACTCTGGTTCATCGTCAAGAGTGGGGTACCTACAAATACTCTGATGCCTAAGTCAGCAATAACTCGATATTCTTTCTGTACTATATGAGTTTTTAGATAGATGTCACCTGTCAGTTAGTGAATTGTCCTTTATACTACTTGGCATTATTTCCTTCTTTATTGCCTACAGGGCGGTTTCCTTCTCCCATTAAACGCTAAGGAATCTAATCAATACAATCACTGCCCTCAGGCCTTAACGGTAACCTTTCTACATTCTCATTACTGTCGGCGGTCTTTTGAGCTCTTGGACCTGTGTGCTATCTTTGTCATGACTGGGATAGGTCTACCCCTCTACGCTACTAGCCCATTACATATCAGGACCACTGGGCCGAGATGTACCAAACCCCTATGGTTGACATCTACCCGGCCTCCAATCCTAAGTGTTCTTGCTATCCTACCAAGTTACATAACACGCCTTGGCCGAGATGTATCTCACCATTTGGGTCGTGGTGTTCACGGTCACTAGGCCGGGACTTGATCACACCACCTTTAACCCATCACTTTCTCCCCATCTGCTAACTGTGCCTTATCTTGCACAACACCCCTTCCTGTCGTGTCCGTGTTTGAGTACATCCCTCCCAGGCTTCCCTATTGTACTTAATTAATGAGATGTAGAGAGGCTCCCTATACACTATTAATGAGATGTAGAGAGGTTCCCTATACACTAACCAAATTTAACCAAATTTGAATAAAGGTTAATTTTCGATTTTCATAAGTTTAAATTTGATTTTGTTTGAATTTTAAAAAGAAGTATACATTATATATTTCTATGTAAGTGACATTATCAATATCTTCCAATCCAAATTTATAGTAATAAAAACATTCACATGTTAAGTAGACTCAAATCACTTAAACCCTTTAGTCCTGATAAAAGACTTACTCGTGTGCTATTTGTTATTTATTCAATATAACAAAATCTAATTACCACTACAAGAAAACCAATTATTAGAGTTGACCAAAACCCAATGCTACCGATGGAAAATCGATGCTAAAATGTTGGCTTTGCATCCTAAACGAGAGAGATGCTAAAAAGGTGGACACTAAAATAGTAGCTTCGGTTGTTGTTGGCATATGCTAATAGTGTAGGTTAAGCGAACAGTAATTAGGGATGGCAACACGATGGGGCGGGGACGGGTTTCGCTATCCCATACTCATTTCCATAAAAAAAATTCATCCTCATCTTCATATCCAAACCCAACGAGTATTAAAATTTTATCCCATCCCCATTTCCGCCGGGTAATAGGTATAATCTCGTACTCATACCCGTACTCATTTCCTTACTACTTTAATATAAATTTTAATTAATTTTTATAAAATAATAAAAAATTACGGTAAAGAAAACATAATATTATCAAATATTCAATATTAGGAGGATGATTGTTTCTTAATAAATTATAATTGTTTACATTTTAGATTAGAATAACAAATAAAATTTCATAAGAACTAAAACATTTATTAAATTTGCAAACTGCAAACATTAATGAAGGAAAACAAGTTGATAAAATTTAAAAATATTTTTAAAAAATTTGAAGGAAAACAATATTCAAATTAAAATATATTTTAAATGTTTGTTTACTTCAATTTTTTAAATTCTAATGAATCTCTTTCTTTATACACTAATAAAAATGATAATACATCACTTAATCAAAATGGCACAAATAACAAATAATAAACATAATAATAAAATTTTAACATGGATATTGTATCTTTTGAACTCCAATATATGTTGCATGATGATAAAAAAATATTTATGACAATTACATTAAATTTTGATATTGTAGTAAATAAAAGTTATTAATACAATTATAGTGAAAAATTACAATATAATTGATATAATGAGTTAGAAAATAAAAAATAATTAGATAAAATATAGTGAAATAGTATTCTACATGATGAAAATAAGCAACAAATAAAAATATTAAAAAATTAACAAATGTATATCTTAGAAACAATTTGAGAAATAATTGAAAGAAATCGCACAAAGGAAAACGAATGTATAATTAAGGGAATGATAAGATGAAAAGTACCTTAGACATCTAAGAATACTTTTCAAATATCAACATATATACTCAATGGTTGAGAAATAATTATTTTAGCGAAACAAAAGAGTTCTTCAAATGAAACAAAAATTAATAAAAATAAGTAAAGAATTTTTTTTTTATATTACCTAGTAAATGAAAGGTTATGTTATTAAACACTTAAATTGAGAGTATTAAACATACTCATGTGAAAAGAAAATATACAATAAATAAAAATATTAAAAAATAATAGAAATATTCAAATATGAGACATAATTTTTTTTTAATTGACATACATCATTTTAACATAATTACATAAATGTTGTGATAAGATGAAAAATATATTGGAGATGCGAATGAGTTTCATGACAAACCAAATAACTAGAAGAAATAAAAAATTATATATATATATATATATATATATATATATATATATATATATATATATATATGGTTACTTAATTAATTGTGAATATTTTAATAATTTAAATGATGACAGAGATATGGCGGGGACGAGTGAGTATTATGGCAGAGATATGTACATCTCCATAACCATCTCCATACCCAATTGAAAAAGTCGAGGATTTCCATATTCATACCCATACCCATACCCAGTCAATATGAGGATTCTCCGTCAAAACGAAGACGGATTCGGACAATACCCACTGAACGAGTTTATTTGCCATCTCTAACGGTAATATTGTGATTAAGAGATGCTAGTAGCGTTGGCTAAGTGGGTGCTAAGCGAACATTAATAAATGGTAACTTAAAAAAAATCATAATATGAGAGAAAAAAAGAATATAAAACAATGTCTGAAATGAGTGAAAAATGTGGATTAAAAAAATATGAACGAAAAAAACTACAAAAAAGGTGAGCGTAGATGAAGATGAATGTGAATGTGGATAATATTGACATCGACTAAATAAAATATTAAAAATAGATAAGTTAGCATTGATTTAACTAATAAAACTTTTTTTATTTTTAACATTTTTTATACTTAGTGTCCCGTAAATCAATACTATTTTAAATAAATTTAAATATTAAAATTAAATAAAAGTAACATCCGTTAGCACTAATACACATATTCATTTATTAAAATACTTTACAAATAATTTTTCTATCTTTTTAAGTTTTTGTTTTAAATAGAATGAACTAAACATATGCGAATAACATCTTAATTTGGCTGGCTTGAATATTTAGAAGTTAAATTAATATTTCCTTATATATATATATATATATATATATATATATATATATATATATATATATATATATATATATATATATATTCAATAAGGACAAGAGAGGTATAATTAAACGTATCATAGATGCTGTGAAACTAATTTGATTGTCATTAATTATTTATTGTAAAATCAGTTTTTACTTAAAGGTTGGAGTGGTATCCGACATATGTGAACTTCAAAGAGCTAAAATGAAGGATCATTGGACACGTATGTAAAGTTACTATCAGATTCCAATAAAAACAAAGCTGAAGTAATGTGAGCATAGTGATTGAATTTATGAAAGAAGCATTCCTATCATAGGCATTCAATGCCTAAACCATAATTTGGAGATGTAGCACGAAAAACTACTATAAGTCAAAACCATAACAGAACATTAATTAATTAATTAATGGCACCACCACATTGAACAGTGCTCAAAATAAAAAGATGACAACACGTTCGTTCTTCCTTCCTACTTTTGGGTGACGGCAACTAAAGTTTAAAGCTCCTCACATGTTGTGTTGTATTGCTTCCGGACACAGCAACATGGCTCGGTTGGGTCCATATCCAGGTACCAATCTATCCTCAAATAAGTTCCAACTCCATCGTATCAGATTGTGTTGCAACATTGGCTTGACTTATGCACCGGCAATTCAACATTTGATTCTTATGTTTATTTAATAAAAATATTAAATATGCTTTTTGTCTTTTGATTTTAAATGAAAATTCGAATTAGTCTATTTTTGAAACTTTGGATCAATTTAGTTCTTCATTTATAAATATGCATGAATTTAGTCATTTTAACCAAATTTCGTTAAGTTTATTTGATATTTCAAATACGTTTTTCAGCTAATATTGAAGTGAAAATGTGTCATACGGTATAAACAACTCACATACTATTATGAAATATGTTTGAAACGTCTAATAAAATTTGGTTAAAAAGACTAAACCAACGCATTTCTAAAGTTGAGGAACTAAATTTGACCAAAGTTTTGAAAAAAAACTAATTTCAATTTTCACTAAAAGTTAAGGAACTAAAAACATATATAACTCAAGTAAAAAATATATCATTGACTATAGAAAAAAAGAAGAAGAGAGTTTGAAGTGATTAATATTAACTATGTATATTTGACATTTAAAGTTATTGTCACATGTCAAGTTGTTGTCGTGCTACGTGGCAGTGACAGATTGATGTGGCAGGGACAATGCCACGTGTCATTTGTATGCCAGGTGTCATTTTCACATTCTCAATTTGGTCCCTTTATTTTAATTTTTGTCTCAATTTAGTCCCAATTTTTGTAAAAATGGAGCAATTTTGTCCCTCTCCAAATTGAAACCAAATTTAATTTCTATATAAATGTACACAAATATTTCTATCAAAATTAATATTTCAAGTAAATATTTTTAACAAAATTAAGTTTATTTAAATTTATATTTTACATTGAACTTTATTTAAAATTGTTTTAAAGTTTTTAATAAAAAATAATGTTAATAGAAAAAAAATTCATAAATTATATTGATATTTTATTACATCGTACTTTAATATTGTTTTTATTTGAATTTATATTTCAAATAATTGTATATTTTTAAAATGTGTAAAGTTCAATAATTTCTATACAAATATTTGAGTTGGTGTAAAAATAACAATTATAAAAATAATTTTAACTAGTTCATGTAACAATAAAAACCAAATAAATTTAAAATTTGAAAACAATTCTAAGTAAAGTTGAATGTGAAACACAAATTTAAATAAACTTAGTTATGTTAAAAATATATAATAAAAATATCAATTTGAATAAAAATATCAAATTTAATAAGAATATTTGTATAACATTTATATAAAAAATAATTTTTGTTTCAATTTGGAGAGAGACAAAATTGCACAATTTTTAAAAAAATTAGGACTAAATTGAGACAAAAATTAAAATACAGAGACCAAATTGAGAATGAAGAAATGACACCTGACATAATACTGACACGTGACATTGTCACTAGCATATCACATTGTCACTACCACGTGGCACGACAATAGCTTGACACGTGGCAATTTTTTTATTTTTTTAAAAATAAATAAATAAATAAATAAATTCAGGAACTGACAAATGGCACCCCATTTAACGTTATTACTATACCACTAACAGAAAGGACTTAATTGCATCAAATTTTTCAAAACAAGGATCAAATTGAGATAAAAAAAAATATAGGGACCAAATTGATATTTCTGTAAACATTGCATTAATAGATAGGTAAAAGTATATATAAGTGTGATAATTACTTGTTTTTTTATGTCCATCGATTCCTTTATTTGTTTGTCAGGGATTTTTGTATTATTTTATGAAAATTTTGGATTTAAACATTTTCTTTTGGAGATGGGATTGATTATCTTTTTGTTCACTAATACAAACTTTTTTTTTAAGTTTGTTATTCTAGGCTTTTACGTAGTTACATGACATATGTAATTGCACTAATACATAATTGCGAAAGACATAAATTTACATTTAGTGCATATATAATAGATGTAAATTTACGTATGTTGTAGAGACAACAAACGTAAATTTGTGTTTTATCTTTTACATATTTTAACTCAAAATTTACGTCCTCTAAAAACATGAAAAATTAATATATAATACAAAAAATAGCATAAATATTTTCAGAATTTTATAAGTGATATGAGTATCTCAAATAAATTTATAAAGTATAGACAAATTGGTGAAAAATACTAAGAAAATATAAAAAAAAACATCGTGAATGATAGAATTTTTTAAATTCAAGACCGTGTTCCTCATCTCATTTCCAACAACTTTCATTTTTAGAAAGAGAAAGTACAAGTTCAGCTTTTCTTCAATAAAATAACACTTTGTGTTCACTACACTACAAGTTTTAGCTTTTCTTTAATCAAAAAATATTTAATAGCTAGCATCGACCCAGCCCACACTATACCATCATTAACAACAAAGAAGTTTGATTCACTTCTTAGACTACGACACCTGGCTTAATAATGGAATTTTGGAAATTTAATACCATTGGACAACTTATTATGTAGGACACTCAACGACACGACACGTGGTGAACTTTTGTTTTTTCATCTGTGCTTTTCTCTTCTTTTATTTTAAAATTTTAAATAATATTTTATAGTGGGTTAATCAAATTAGTACTACTTATTTGTACCAACTTCAATACTGCTAATATAGTAGTTAACAAAATAGAAAGGGTAAATTTAACCCTAAATCATCTACCAATGAACACGAAATTGATTCTTGACAAATTAGTTCTTATTAAAACTATACAAAAAGGGTTAGTCAATAATAAAAGTAATAGAATATAAAGATAAAAAGATATAAAAACAATTTTAAAGAAAATAAACTGATTTCACTATTTTTTTCAAACAGATTCATCATCAATTATCTAAAGATTATTACTCAATAAATTATTGTTGTAAATTTGCAAATTAATTAACGTAAAGTCTCAATTAATTTGTTGGCATTCTCACTTTTAACCAAAGTACCGTCTCAATTAAAAGTGAAAACTTTTAGACTATCCATCCACAGTAAATTCAACCAAAGTATAGTCTCAATCAAATTTTACTATTTCTAATCATGTCTATTTTTTTGTCTCCTCACCAAATAAAAAGCTTAATTAATCAAAGTAAAGTCTTGACTAATTTTAGTCAGAGTAAATACTTTTAACCAAAGTAAAGTCTCAATTATGGATAAAAACTCATTTAATCACATGAAAGTTTCTAAATAAAATAAAAACAAAGTCACAATTAAATTTAAAAACCCTTAAACTAATATGATCAATATCAATATAGATTTAAAATCATTAGTTTTTTATCTGATTAAGAAACAAAAGATGTAGATAAATTAAAATTTCAACAATAATAAAAAGAACAAAAGATTATTTCATTTTAACCTAAGAATCAATAATAAAATTACAATAGAACCAACTCAGGAAGCTTAGTCCTCCATGAAATCAAAATAACATCAAAATATATTTCTTTCTTGTAATATATATATATATATATATATATATATATATATATATATATATATATATATATATATATATATATATATATATATATATATATATATATATATATATATATATATCGACTATAAATTTCAAATAATTTACAAGCTTTCTATTATGGTCATACCTATTATATTTGTAGAAGATGTTATACTTACAAAATTTGAGTACAGGCTTTGTTATCCAAAAATAAATTTTGGTTAAAAAATATTTTTGGTCCCAATTTTTGTTTAGTTTTGCCATTTTAGCCCTAATATTGATTTTTTGTTCAAATAGGTCTCAATTTTTGTCAATTTTGTTCAATTTTTTTTCTAACACTATTTAAATAATTAACGGTAATGAACAATGACTGTCATGTGTCATTTTGTGGTTTTTTTTAAATTTTTAATTTTTTTTAAATTTTTGACTTTTTTTGAATTTTTGAATTTATTTTGAATTTTTTAGAAAATGTCCATGTATCAATCCAACACTATGTCACGTGTCAGCGTCAATGATTTATATTCAATTTGGTCTTTATATTTGTAATTTTTGTTCAATTTAGTTCAAAATTTTTTAAAATGGAACAATTTTGTCCATCTTTAAATTGAGACCAAATTTTATTTTTTTTTATATAAATGTTATAATGATGTTTTTAATAAAATTCACATTTTTATTAAATATTTTGATTTATGATTACAATTAATTTAAAATTAGAACCAAAATTATAAAGATGAAGATCTACGATGCACGGATACGATACGTGTATCGGATACAACATGTATCTGATACACTGATACATTTATTTTAAAAATAATAGGATACGGTACGTGATTGATACGTGATATATGAATATTAAAAATTGTACAATAATTCTTTAAAACCTAATAAATAATGATTGTTATTGTGTAAATTCAAATTAAAACTATATGTACTAAAGTTGTCAACATAAAAAATATAAATTATTGTCATCATAAAAGTACGACTACAAGAAAATTATTAAATAATGATAAATTTTAGTTACAAAAAATATGTTAGAGACCAATTATTTTGGTAGCCAAAACCTTGGAAGCTAACGTTAGTGACCAATTTAGAAACCAATTGTTTTGGTGGTCAAAATCTTGGTAGTTAATGTTACTAACAAATTTAGAAACTAATTCATAATAAAATATATTTTAATTATCAATTTAGAGATAGACCAATTATAATTTTTTGGAATTACTGTAGTTGCCAATAATTTTTAATTTTTAATTGGCACATAAATTGATCACTATATAGTGACTAATTATTTTTTTTGTCACTGAAATTGATTATTATTCAAAGAGTTTCTTGTAGTGTACTGTGACTTTATAAATTAGATACTTCATTGATAAGTATTGATTTAAAGTATCGGACACGAATACGTGTCAAACACGAATACGTGACCCAAATTGAAGTATCGGGACATCATAGACGAAGACTAATTTTAAAATTTTAGATATATGGTGTTAGTTGTCATCCTTAAGATTTTCGTTCTAATTTTAAAATAATAGTAACCTTCAACCAAAAATATTTAATAAAGTCTGAATTTTAATAAAAATATCATTATAAGTTTTATATAAAAACTAAATTTGGTATCAATTTCGAGAAGGGACAAAATTACTCAATTTTAGACAAAATTGGGAGAAATTGGACAAAAATAACGAATATAGGGACCAAATTGAATATAAAACATTGACTACGACACATGACACACTACTAGATTGACACGTGAACATTTTTTTAAAATAAATTAAAAATTAAAAAAAATCAAAATATCAAAATATCACAAAGTGACATGTGACCGTCACTCTTCATTACTGCTAATTATTTAAACGGTGTTAGCAAAAAATGACCAAATTGAACAAAATTGATAAAAATTGAGACCATTTTGAAGAAAAAAACAATATCAAGACTAAAATAACAAAATTGAACAAAAAATGGGAAAAAAGGTATTTAAACTATAAATTTTCTTTTTGTCCTCCATTTGTGAAAATATCACTACGCGTATGTCAATTTTATGAATACTTTTCTTTTAAGAAATAAAGAACAAAGATTGTCATATTTATAAGAACTAAAATAATCCTTAACCATTTTACTGGACATATGTGTTAGTGGTTCGAAACCTTAAGATATGTGTATTCATTTTCATTGAGAAGAGTACAAAACATACAAATATTACAAGCAAATGTTTGTACAAACTCAAACTAAAGAACTGAAAACACGAATCGTACGAAAATGTAATTCGTTTAAACTATGAAACACAAACTCACAACTAAGCATTAGGACTAATACATGTATGAAAAAGTCTTAATTTGTACCAAAAATTGACAATAGAAATTATAAATAGGGAACCAATACTACTTATTCAGTCCCCTTCGCCAGTTATTCTTGAAACAGCAGACAATGTTCCCATACAAGCTGATATCAGCCCCACCACAATTATAATACCACAAATTGTTATCTGAAATTAAAAAAATAAAAGAAGCGACATGCAATTATATTAGTTTCATGTCATAATATTAAAAGAATAATATAATTTGAATAAAGTTATGATTTTGTACCTCTGCATTTGATAATCTCCCTCTATGTAACTTGAGGAAACATGCACATGGATAAATAAGTGCCTGCCCCGAAACATCACAATGTTCTAAATATTTAATAAGATTAAGTAAATTGCACTAATTAAAAGAGTGAATAGGAAGCTAGAGAACTTACAACTAGTATTGACAAGAAAGAACCAATTAGTGCCATCAAAGAACCTGCAATAAATTTTAAAGAGATAGTCAAACAACAAAAGTGTATGATGCTCTTTGTTTGATTATCCTTGTTCTCAAGAATATTGAGATATAACTAAATTATGCTTTTGTCAAGTTAAATGTGGATTTTATACTATGAAATCCTTGTATACATTAAATAATCTTTTCACTTTAACAATCCTAAATGTTGAAATAAATATTTGAAAATGTGTCTAAGCTTTATTACTTTTAATAATGATGAATTTATATATATATATATATATATATATATATATATATATATATATATATATATATATATATATTCATATGGGGATTGTAATCATTGAGAGATTCTGGTTCTATATATATGACACTGGTCTTATACATATAAGACATTTGACATCATTTTTACCCCAAAATCTTAAAACAATAGTGTTATAGGCCTTTTTCATATGGTATTTTTCTTCTCAAGTGTAAGGTGACTCCTTTTTTGTTATAGTTATGCAGTTAATCACTTCGGTGACCCGAATTTTTTTGTTATAGTTATGCGGTCAATCACTCCGAACCATCGGCTTTGATACCACTGATGAATTTATATATATTTTCATATGGGGTTGTAGTTATAGAAAGATTGTAGTTCTATATATATGACATTGGTCTTAGACATATATAAGGCAATTGACACTACTTTTATTCCAAAACCTTAAGACAATGGTGTTATAGGCCTTTATTCTTATATAGTGTTTATAATTTTATCTATTCTATCCAATATGAAACTTTTAACTCACACTTGAACTATTTTCGACAAATAATCGGTTTAAAGGAGCATCAAGTGGAGTATATATAGAATTGTGCATATGATTTAGACACCCATCAAAGTTGACAATAAAATGTTTCACCTTTACATACATCTTTCCCTTTTCTTACACCCACAATATACTTTTAAGAAAAAAAATATGAAAGTGTCCCTTCAGAAGGCATAAAAAGAAAAAAAAATACAACATAAAGAAAATACCATGATAATGGAAATTATTTTCCCATCACATAGGAGAAGGAAAAAAATGAAATAAAAATTCTAAATAAACTAATTTAACAATTACTAGAAAATTTTCATTTTTAGAACCATTTTCTTTCTCTACACGTATTTGTAGAAGAAAAAAAACTTTTCAAACAAGACAAAAAATATTCACACAATAGTAATAATAATAATAATAATGGTAAATGTGTGAATACTTACCAAAATATGGAATATATAGAGCCACAAGTAAGCTTAAAATCACTAAAATTGTTCTGACAAGAACAGACATAGCATGACATCTTAGTCTAGGAGAGGTGGCTAGTTCCTCTATGCTCAATGCAATAGGCAATAACGTTAAGGCATATTTTGCCAATGGAGTCACAACCTATAAAATACATAAATTCATTAAATATATCATTTAAGAAATCATAAACAAAAGGGCATAAAAAAATACATAAGTTTCTAACTGTAATGAAAGTGCAACAGGAAAATGAGCTGGAGACCATTAAAATCAAACCAATGAAGTTGGGACACGTGGATGAGAGCAGAGGAGGCAACGGTAACAACAAAATTACACGATCCAGGAAAGAGAGCGTATGGATGAAGGATTACGTGACCTAGCAGTAGTGTGTTAAAAGGAAAAATCGTTAGAGGAGAGAGAGAGAGGAAAATTGTTGAGATCATCCCTTTCTCTTGATTCACCTTTTCCTTATTCTCTGAGTTTCTGTAATGGTTGACAATCATTGCTGAATTGAAATAAATTTTCCCTTACAGCCATAATTTTTTGTGCTGGTCTTCTTTTCTGATATATTTGTTACTGTTACATTGGCTTTTGTTGTTATCTAGCTTACATTGGTGCTTTCATTCTCGTTCATGGCGGAGAACACGAGATTGAAGGAAATAAAGGGGAGTTGGCTCGTATGAAGGAGTCGATGGTGGACGTTAAGCACTTGACCAAAACGGTAGCTGCTACTGATAAGGATTTGAAGGCCTTGATTGCAGCTCTTAGTGAGCGACAGCGAGATGACTCTACTCGTTTTGAAACGCTGGAAATTTCTATGGATTCTGTCTTAAAATCAATTCAGGCCCTGGATACAGGTTCTCGCTTATCTTCATCTTCTCCGTCATTCCAAGTTCGCAACGTCAAACTCGATTTCCATAAGTTTGATGGTTCCGAAGTGTTGCAATGGATTTTTAAGGCTGAGCAATTTTTTGATTACTATAAAACCCCTGATGATCAACGTTTACTCATTGCCTCTGTGCATTTGGAAAAAGCAGTGGTACCTTGGTTTCAGATGCAAGCTAAAAATCATGCGTTTCCGACTTGGGTAGCGTTCACAAGAGCATTGGAAGTGGAGTTCGGTCCTTCACCCTACGAATGTCCTCGTTCAGATTTATTCAAACTTACACAGGAGGGATCAGTGCATGAATATTACGTTAAGTTCACGGCCCTAGCCAATCG
>Ga0214545_1002161_pt1 | contig 37851 bp, 32 predicted proteins | sample CNSS4metaG_FD_160064 | JGI IMG/M metagenome (GOLD analysis project Ga0214545, IMG submission 160064) | Root nodule microbial communities from cowpea collected in UCLA plant growth center, Los Angeles, California, USA - CNSS4 | ecosystem: Host-associated > Plants > Roots > Nodule | place: USA...
TGCAAATATTAAACTTAGCTTAAAAGGTAAGGAAGAGCGTTGGTGCTCTCATTGTAAGAAATCTGGTCACACCAAGGACACTTGCTTCAAGCTACATGGAAAGGAGAAAGCTCTCAATCGTCTAGCAGAATTAAAAGGACAACCTTCAAGGAAAGCTTATCAGGCCTCTTTAGATTCTGAAAATCTTGACAAGACACCATCTTCCTCTTCAACTAAGGAAGGAATGCCTACACTACATGCTGAGATTGAACGTCTAAAAACTCTGGAGTCAATAAGTAAGCCACCTTCTGGTACTTGCTCTCTAACCATGACTGGTAAGAACTCTAATTCTTCTTTTAATGTTTCTAGAACTTTATGTATGGACTCTTGGGTTCTTGACTCTGGTGCAACAAACCATATGACCCCTCATTCATCTCTTTTAACGTCATTTGTTACTCTTTCTAATAACCACATTACTATTGCCAATGGGACCCATATCCCAATACATGGACGTGGAAATGTTTCTCTTTTGCCATCCCTTAGTCTTAAAGATGTCCTTTATGTTCCAAAACTATCTAATAACCTTATTTCTATTCGAAAACTTACTCATGACCTAAATTGTTCCATAACCTTCTTTCCCACTCATTGTACTTTTCAAGATCTTGCCACGGGGAAGTTGATTGGAGTTGTTAAGGAATAGGGAGGGTTGTATTGCTTTAACAACTTGGAAACTAAGAGTAGTATTGGTAGGCAAACAACTACCTCTTGTCTCCAGTCTTGCACTTCTTTTGAGTCTTCTCAAATTTGGCTTCTCCACCGTCGTCTAGGACATCCGTCATTTTTTGTTTTAAAGTCTATGTTCCCTTCCTTGTTCACCAAAGAGTCCGTTGAGTCATTCAAATGTGATGTATGTCAAATTGCAAAGCACCATCGTGCTACATATCCTTCTGGTAATACAAAGAGTGTTAATCCTTTTGATTTGGTTCATTCTGATGTTTGGGGGCCTGCATCAAGCTCTAGTATATCTGGTGCTAAATGGTTTGTCACTTTTATTGATGATTGTACCCGAGTTACATGGATTTTTCTTATGAAAGAAAAATCTGAAGTTTTTAACTTACTTGTTAGATTCTTTCATATGATAAAAACACAATTTGGAAAGTCAATTAAACATTTGCGTTTTGGTAATGGAAGGGAATATATAAACCGTGACATGTCTAAATTCTTTTCCGAGAATGGTGTTCATGAATTCACATGTGTGGACACACCACAACAAAATGGCGTTGCTGAGAGAAAAAATAGACATCTTCTTGAGGTAACACAGACACTTCTTTTCCAAATGTACCTAAATCTTATTGGGGAGAGGCTGTCCTTACTACTGCCTATCTTATCAACCGATTACCCTCTCGGGTTCTAGATGGTTTGAGTCCCATTGAGTCCATATCTTCCTTCTATCCATCTGTTCCTTTTCTTTCTAGTCTTCATAGTCAAGTGTTTGGATGTGTTGTGTTTGTCCATATTCATAGTCAATTCCGTGGAAAGTTAGATCCTAGAGCTATTAAATGCATCTTCATTGGTTATGCATCTAATAAAAAGGGATATCGGTGTTACCATCCTCCAAGTCGAAAGTTTTTTACCTCCATGGATGTTACTTTTGATGAAACTAAATCTTTACATGCGTCCTCAACTTCAAGGGGAGAGTTCTTTTGAAGTTGGGTCTTTTGAATCTCTTGAGTCATCTTTTGTACCTTCCATAGAGAAACTATCTCATTCTGATAATACTCTTGGTTCTCCTAATACTTCTCCAGAAACATCTTCTATGGATGTCTCTAAAATTGCTCCGAACAATACAGAGTCAGGGTCATCTACAGACTCTAGTCGTCCAGAGAGTTTTTTCCGTATACAATACCAAAGGCGACAAAGACAACCTAACTCTATCCAAGAACAACTTCAATCGTTTGAACCGAGGGTAAGTAGTCCTTCTATTGATACCTTTGAACCTTTGGAAAAGTCTTTGAATAGTAATTGTGAAACTGACCTTGATGACTTGCCCATTGCTTTGAGAAAAGGAACTCGGTCTTGTACCAAGTATCCTATCTCCCATTTTGTGACCACTAAACACCTTTCTATGCAACACCAAAGTTTTCTCTTTGCCATTGATGCAATTAGATTCCCTACATCAGTTCAAGAAGCATTGAAAGATGAGAATTGGATTCAAGCCATGAATGAAGAGATGAGTGCCTTAGAAAAGAACCAAACATGGGAAATTGTTGACAGGCCACTAGATAAAAAGTCAGTGGGATGCAAATGGGTTTTTAGTCTAAAGTATAAATCGGATGGCACATTAGACTGTTACAAAGCAAGGTTAGTTGCCAAAGGATATACTCAGACTTATGGTGTTGATTATGAGGAAACATTTGCTCCGGTGGCAAAGATGAATACAGTTAGAATCATTCTCTCATTGGCAACTTATTTTGGTTGGGAATTGCAACAATTTGATGTGAAAAATGCTTTCCTGCATGGAAATTTAGAGGCAGAAATATACATGGAAATTCCTCCAGGTTTTGAATCTACTAAAGGTGGGAATAAAGTGTGCATGTTGAAGAAAGCTTTGTATGGGCTTAAGCAGTCCCCTCGTGCTTGGTTTGGTAGACTCACACAGGTTATGATCTCCATGGGGTATTGACAGAGTCAAGGTGACCATACCCTATTCATCAAACATTCCCAAGAAGGTAAACTTACACTACTCTTGGTCTATGTTGATGATATGATTGTTGCAGGAGATGATGAACATGAGAAACAAATCTTGAAAGAAAAGCTTGCTGCCCAATTTGAAATGAAGGATCTAGGAAAATTGAAGTACTTTCTTGGGATAGAAGTAGCTTACTCAAAGAAAGGCATATTTATTTTCCAACGAAAGTATGTTATTGATCTTCTCAAAGAAACATGTATGATTAATTGCAAGACTACTGGAGTTCCTATAGAACAAAGCCATAGAATTGGGAGTGAAGGCAGTTCTACAGTAAATAAAGGCCAATATCAAAGACTAGTTGGGAAGCTCATCTACTTAGCTCACACTAGACTAGACATAGTCTATGTTGTGAGTGTTGTAAGTCAATTCATGCATGATCCAAGGGAGAGACATTTACAGGTTGTAAACAAGATCCTTCAATATTTGAAGAAAAGTCCAGGAAGGGGATTATTGTTTAAGAGAAATGAAAAATTAATAATGGAAGTGTATACTGATGCGGATTATGAAGAGTCTATCATAGATAGAAAATCCACTTCAGGATACTGCATGTTCTTGAGTGGAAATTTGGTGACTTGGAAAAGTAAGAAACAAAATGTTGTTGCAAGGTCTAGTGTAGAAGCTGAATTCCGAGCTATGGCACAAGGGGTGTGTGAATTGCTATGGATGAGAATTATCCTAAATGATCTTCAAGTGGCATGTGAAGAACCTATGATCCTTTATTGTGATAATAAGTCAGTCATTAGCATTGCTCACAACCCAGTTCAGCATGATAGGACTAAATACATAGAGATAGATCGACATTTTATTAAAGAGAAACTGGATAGTGGTCTTATCACTACTTCCTACATCCCATCTGGACTTCAGTTAGCAGATCTGTTCACGAAAGGTCTTCCCACTGAGCGATTTCATAATCTCACATGCAAGCTGAGAATGATAGATATTCATTCACCAGCTTGAGGAGGAGTGTTATTAGTTGAATATTAAATGCAATATTAAAAGCTGTTGGTAGTATATTAAATGTATTATTAGAAGTTATTAGAAGTTATTAGAAGCTCTTAGAAGATTCTAGAGATCTCTTGTAATTATTACTTTAAGGTTTGAGATCTCTATAAATAGAGAAGTTGATGTACTGTTTTTAGTGAATTAACAATACATTAAAATCATCTTTCTTCCAAATTATTCCTTTCAAGTTCCTTATATGTGTGAGGGTGTTTGTGTTTGTATAATGGACATAACTAAACAGTTAGATCCACGTTAAGAACTCTTAAACACCTTTTCTCTTTAAGTACTTATTTTCTTTAATGACTAGTAGTTGTATATGTTTGATAGTATGCAACTAACATTGGATACCCTTGATTAAAATTTCTTGCAGATTGAGCCTATGCGCAATGCTGGACTTATCAAAGGAGGTTCTCTAGAGAATGCCATTGTATGCAGGTATATACTTTGCTTCAAGCATGCATTTTAACTGATCGAAGCTCAGCTACATGCTGATAAAAAAAAATGCTAGATAGTGAATTAATTTGATAGCCTATTTTACTATAGCAGATAAGTTCACGCAGCATTATTTTAAGAGTAGTTTGAAACAACATGGATATTTTAATGGAAATCCCAGAAATGGTTGTTGTAGTCAACTATGTATGTGTAACCTTAAAGACGTTGCTTTAAGATGAAGTTAATACTGTTGCATATGTAGAATAGGCTGGGCTACACATAAAACTTCGATTCAGTTATATTCTGGCCGTATTAAATTACGTTAGTACAAAGGTGCAAATTGTGTTCGATAGTTCAATGAGATCCGGGAACACATGAGAAAGTTATGCATGGATGATTTCCATGTTGCCAATTGTGCTTCTTAGCTTCTGTGTTATTCATTTATAATTGGTACCCTTATTTTTTGCAGTGGCAATAAAGGTTGGTTGAATCCACCTCTGCATTTCAGTGATGAACCATGTCGTCACAAGATCTTAGACCTCATTGGTGATCTCTCGATGGTTGCTCAATCTGGGAATCAAGGACTTCCAGTAGCACACATCATAGCTTACAAGGCGCGTGCCTTTGGTTCTCTCTTCCATATCTTAAATATTCTTCTTCTCATTTATCTGTTTTACTCTCACTTTCACAATCGATGACGTTGAAATATTTATAAGTGTTTTTTGTTGATTATGTGCAAAACAAAGTATGCTATTAGTGATTTGAATTATGCTCGAGATCTGTGTTGTGAATAATTTTTAATGCGATTGATGTATGTTTGATGCAGGGTGGCCATGCATTGCATGCTGATTTGGCACGCCGGCTGATAGGAATGAGTTGAAAGGCCAACATGATGACAATGGTTACTGAGAAGCTGTTCTTTTAGGTCACTTCTGAGCTTCTATGCAGAACAAGCTGAAATTGTTATCTTTGGATGAGTAAATTTTGGTAAATAACTATTTTTTATAGAAATTGTAAATGTTTTGTAGTAAACTATATTTTGTTTGGCTATTTTTTTATAAGAAATTGAAACAGGCTCAAACAACCTGAACCAGTTTTCTTTTTCTCTAATTTTTGTTTGTATTTTAATATATTTATTATTTTTATTATCTTGTGTATCTAACAAATTATAGAAACAATGGGCACTGGTCGTTCAATTCAAAATGTATAAACATTGGAAAAAAAAAATCAGTAATGTACCTCTGTTGCAACTTCAGTTTATGGTTTTGTTCTTACTCTCTGAAAAGTGATTCTGTGCTTCCTGTGATGAATTTTGTGAGTTCTTGCTCTCTGAAAAGTGATTTTTTGCTTCCTGTGATGAAGTTTGAGTATCGGATTTGAATGGCTGTGTTGTTTGCCTTTTTGCTCTGCTGTGTGTTATGATTCTGAATTCAGTAGAAATTTGATATTGTGGAGATGAGTGATACCCATGTGGGAGTGGGTTGAAGATGATGGATTAAAATAATCCTAGATGTTGTAATGGTGAAGGGGAATGAAATGGAAAGTATGGAGAGTGGTTTGGGTGTGGAGGAAGATGGAGGATGTGATTGGTTGATAATGAAGATTGGAGTGTACCAGTGCAGGGAATGCTCGGTGATTATGATGACCAAGCGAGAAAAAATGTGGGGGATCAAGATCAAAACCGTATGAGAAAAGAAAAACCTCCCTGTGATGAAAAGGCTACGGTGGTTATCAAGCGTCCCTACCAAAACTGGGTTTTTTTTTTTTTTAACTTTTAATTTAATTAATTAATTAATGAAAAAACATTTTTTACTTAATAATAATTTATTTTTTATTTTGATCATTTCTCTAATTTTATAATACATTTTTTAATATTAAAAACAAAAATCCCATTTTATTAACAATTTTATCTTTACCTCTTTATTTAATATATTTAATATATATTTTTTAAAACAATTGTTTATTCATGATGAGCAAATTGGGTGTTGATATTTTTATGTATCGCAAATCATTTAATTTAATTTTATTGAAATTGTAATATATTTTTAATCTTCTTTCAGATAAATATTATGTCATTTCACTAAAAATAATAATGTTACCAAGTAACATGAATGACAAAATAAACATAAAATCTATAATAGAAATTATAAAGGTAAAACAATACAAGCATTACAATCATAATATATAAAATTTCATCATTAACAAGAATTTATCCATTATATTTATTCTTTCGACATGAGCTATGAATATTTTGGGTGGTAAATCTGTAGTTAACAGATTTTATAATTAAGTTTGTACCAATATGCTTAATTGATGTTATTTTCTTTTGTACTTCCTCTTTAATTGATAAATACTTTAAATTTATATATTTTGCACCTTTTGAGTACTAATCATTCTTTGGAAAGAAAATAATTACAACACTGTCATAATAAATCCTTAAAGGCCTAGCAATATTGTTAAGCATTGAGACAAGATTTAGCAACCACGAAACATGAACAATAGCCTCAAAGCATGCTACAAATTCAACCCTCATAGTAGAAGTAAAATTAACATATTGTTTTGTACTTTTTCAAAAAATTACTCTTCCAACCAATATATAAACACATCCAAATGTGGACTTTCTTGAATCCAGACATCTAACATAATCTACATTGGAGTAACCAAGATCTAACTTTCTATAGGTGAACTTATAATTCTTGGTGCCTTGTAAGTACCTAAGAACTTTCTTTCATATTATAATTACTTTGATATCGACCTAACATTTTTACAAAAAAATTGATATATGGGTAAGTAATGAAATTGTTGGTTTAGCAAAGAAGAGGGGTTGAATTGGTTTTATAATTTTTTTTTGAAATCTTAAAAACCATTTTCCTTGAATCAGATTGACCACGTAATCAGAAAACGAAAGTTAACAGGTTAATTTGTTCTTACACTATGAATCAACAAATTATAATATGAAAACAATCGGCTAAAATTTTGGGAAATTATGTAGAAATGCAAAATGTAGGAAACTCACTCAAACAACATGCTTTCTTAATCAATATACATCCTAATCAATATATATAACTTGATTACACTACCAGGCAATGTAAAAACATGTGCACAACTAACAAAGATTGATTTGCTTGGTTTTCTTGAGATTTAAGTGATGAGCAAGATGAGAGAGAGAAGATCACACACTTATTTTTATATTGGTTCACTCAATCACAGAGTTACATCTAGATTACTAAAAGTTTTACAAAATCACACAAGATTGCATTTTTGAATAAATCACAAACACTAAGATTTTTGAATCCCACAAAAATCTTATCCCCAACACTATAAGAATCTCATTTACAGTCCTGGAATCACACTAGCAACACTACAAAGACACAAGAACAACAAAAATTGATGGAGGCTTTCCGTAGCTAACCAAACATGTGTTCTTCAAGCTTCAACCAAGCAAAAATGTCTCCAAGATCAACTAAGATCTTCAATCTACAGCTACAACTATGTGATTCAGAGAGAGAGTTTTCCAAAAGTGTATGATTGTTTTTCACGCTCAAAAACTCAAAATCATACCCCATTTCTCTGAAAACTAACTTATATATCTTATTTGTAAGTGAATTCAACAAGTTGATTTGTCTATACAATTTGTTGATTTCACTTGACTTAAGTGGAATCAGTCGAGTCGATTGAATAACAATTGAACTAATTGAATACATTCATACCAAAACTATATGCAACAAGCCTTTTAACCTATTAAAGACCTTTTTAACAAATTGAAAAGGGCATACCAAGACTAAAAGGACATCTAACCTATGTCATATAGTCTACAAGTATAATACAACATATAAACAACATATAAACTTCATGATTTTCACTTCATTTCCAAATTTAGCAAATAAGAAACTTGATCATCAATGCATCTTCATCAATTCTTCATCAACTTCTTATAATTTCATGCACTTTGCTTCATCAAATCTGTGAACCAAGGTCACTTATGCTAACAATATGGTTGAGTACAAGTTTGAGCATACATCAAACTTTCAACCATTGGTTCATAAGGAATTGACTCCATGACCTTTCATTTCAAATCATTCTTAGGAAATTCCATTTGAATAAACTTATCCACTTTCTGAATTAAAACTATTCCAACAAAGTATTAATCCATTATGAATTTCTGTAACACTTTATTAATATATGCATTTTGAGACAAACTTGATAGTCATTATGATCTATCATGAAATATTTCTATTCCTATCACATAAGATGCTTCATTTATATCTTTCATTTCGAAGTGACTAAAGAGAAACTTCTTTACCTCATGTAACAAACTGTTAGTAGTAAGTAAAATGTGATCAACATATAAGACTAGAATTACATCAGTCACCAATGTTTTTTAGAAAACCATATGACATAATAGTATCATTGAACTTATTATACCATTGTCTAGAAACTTAGTTTAGTCCATATATTGATTTCTTTAATTTACACACCCTATTTTCCTTTCCTGAGGAAATGAACCCTTCAGGTTGATACATATATACTTCTTCCTTTAAGTCACTGTTTAAAAAATCAGTCTTTACATCCATTTGGTGAAGCTCTAAGTCATAATGAGCCATCACAGCCAAAATAATTCTCTAAGAGTATTTCTTAGAAACAGGAAACAAAATCTCTTTGTAATCAAGTCATCTTTTTTAGTAAAACTTTTGGCAACAAGTCTGACCTTATATTTGCAAATATTGCCTTCTGGGTCACATTTGGTCTTAAAGACCCATTTACAACCCATTTGTTTAGAACCTTTAGGCAATTCTACTAAATCCCAAACTTGAGTGTCATCCATTGGTTTTAACTCTTCTTTCATTGCATTGACCACTTTTTAGAATTATCACTTTCCATGACTTGTTTAAATGAGATTTTGTATTCATCAATGCTTAAGTCATATTCATGTTCAATAGAGTAAACCACATAGTCACTTGAAATAGTTGGTTTCTTTTTCCTTACAACCCTTCTTAGCATTTCTTCTTGTGGTTAGTAACTTACACATTGTAAATTGGTTCATTATCATTATGTTTATCTTGTGGTATTGGAACAGCAACTTGTTGTCTCTGCATGTTGGGTGACTGTGATACTACAAAAGGGATAACAAATTGAGAAAAGACAGGTGTAGAAACATTACTATTAGTCTCTTGATTGACCACTATACGTGATTTATCACTCCCACTGAATTAACCATTCTCAATGAACCTACCATTACCAGACTCAACTATTCTTGTATTATGGTTAGGATAATAAAACATGTATCCTTTTCACTTTTGAGGATAGCCGATGAAGTAACCAGTAATAGTCCTTGCATCAAGCTTCTTTTCATGTGGATTATACATCCTTACTTCTGTCGAACATCCCTAAACATGAAGATGTCTTAGATTAGGTTTCCTTCCAGTCCACAGTTCAAAAGTAGTCTTAGGAATTGCTTTACTAGGAACCTTGTTAAGAAGATAAACAATAGTCTTTAATAAATACATCCCTTAAGTTTTGGGAACATTGTTATGACTCAACATACTGTTAACCATATCCATGAGAGTACGATTCCTCCTTTATGCTACACCATTTTGTTGTAGTGTACTAAAAATTGTATATTGTACAAAAATACCCTAACTTTCAAGAAACTTTGCAAATGAACCTGAACATTGTCCAATCTCATCAATTTTACCACATCACCTCCATCAGACCTCACTACCTTTACTTTTCTATCTATCTACCTTTCAACCTCCTTTATGAATACATCAAGGACATCCATTGATTGAGGCTTTTTGTGTAGTAGATATATATAACAATAATGTGAGAAGTCATCAATTAAAGAAATAAAATACTTTTCACCATTCCAAGATGGAATGTTAAACATACCACAAATATTAGTGTGTATTAATTTAGAAGTTTATTATTTCTTGTGGTAGAATTATTTGCTATGTGTTTTGTTTGTTTACCTTTAATACAATCCACACATACATCAAGTCACCAAAATCCAATTGAGGTAAGATTTCATTTTTCACCAACCTCATCAACCTTTCTTTAGATATGTGACCTAATCTTTAATGCCATAAGAAAGCAAAATTTTCATTTTGTACATTACAGTTACTATTAGAAACATGTTCAACATTAAAAAGGGAATCAGTAAAATTATCATGAAGATTCAAACGGTATAAACCATCACATAAAGTACTAGAATCATAATAGTATGTATGCGTATACAAATGGAAAACACCATTTTCAATCTTGAAATTAATGCCTAAATAATGCAACTTTGCAACATAAATCAAATTTCTAGCATAACCAGAAACATATAGACACTTTTCAAGATTAAGACAATAACGAGTGTTTAGAATCAATCTATAAGTCCCTACTCCTTCTATTCGCATCATCATTTTGTTCCCCATATATAAATACTTTTCAGTTCCTTTTATGAGCTGAATTATAAGGAATCCAGACATAATATTATAAACATGAGTGATAGCTCCAGAATACAACCACCAAGTATTATTAGGTACTTCAATAATATTTGTTTCAAAAATTATTGAAACTTAAAATGTACATTTCTTTTCAAATCAAGATTTTCTTTTCAGAAAATCCTTCTTGAAGTGACTACCTTCTTGCAAAAGAAGCATTTTTGGTCGTTCTTGATCCTACTCTCATTAACTTTCATTGGGGCTTTATTCTTCTTATCTTTCTTTGCTGGATTAGCTTTACTGGAGCTAGAACCATCATGAGTCATGAGATGAATTGAATATAGGGTAATGGCATTACTGACTTGTGAACTGATGCAGATAAAACAATTTCTCCAAGAACTGAAGTTTTGTGAAACTCAGCAAACGATAAACAATTATGATAATCAAACTTGAAAATATAATTTGTATGCTCCAGCTTGAAGGAGAGTGCTAGAGTAGTTTATATTATCTTCTAAGAAGCCATTTTTGTGTTATATCTATAGGTAACCTAGTATCCTATGGGTTCCTTTTTTTTCTTTCACTTTTTCCTTTAGCTTCACATCCTTCTATGTGTGAGAGTGTTTGTGTTTGTATAATGGACGTAACTGAACAGTTAGATCCACGTTAAGAACTCTTAAACACCTTTTCTCTTTAAGTACTTCTTTTCTTTAATGACTAGTAGTTGTATATGTTTGATAGTTCTTGGAGTTCTTCTTAATTTAAATTCAAACAAATATCAATCCTATTCAAACAAGCAGACTAAAGTTCTACATAGTAATATCATATATATAATACGACAGAAGTTAATGTAAGACCCGAGAAATTTAAATAATTAAATAGATAATTATTTAATAAATGCGGGTAGTAGGAGCCTTTAAGGCATTTAATGCGGATTGTTATGACGTGGAAAAGTATTAGCTCAAGTGGTTAAGAGTACTTGGTTGTGTGTGAGGATTTAGGTTTAAGTCCTATGTATGCCAATTGTATGTATTTTAATTTGTGCATTATTTTAATGATAAATTTGAATGTGGTTAGTGATAATGTAATCCTAAAATTATACAAATTATCATGAAATATGAATTGGTTGAATTGGTTGTGTATTGGCTTTGCAATTGAGGGGTTGTGTGTTCAAACCTTGTTGGGAACGAAACTAAACTTTCTTTTTGCCTAATTTTATTTTGGCATGGAATTGAAGAGTCAGAGTAGCCCTAGCTGCCAAGGGAGGCAGCCTAGGGGGCTGGGTGACACCAAGTAATGGTTATTGAATAACCATTAAGCCATTCTTTTTAATTAAAATTCGTTTTAGTAGATTAAAGGGTAATTAAGGGGGCATTAATCTTGAGAGAGAAGAGAGAAGGAGAAGAAATTAACCTAGAAAAGTGCAGAGAGTTTTGGGTGTTAGAGTGGAGAGGTTCGGGTTCATGGAGAAAGCAAAGAGGAGAAGACTAACATGACGGGTATGGCACCTGGCGGCACGGGTATGTGCGCCAGGCGATAGGACTAACATGACGGGTCTTTACACTACGTGGCGCCTAGCGGTAAGGTGTGATCTGCCAGGCGATAGACCCTGCAATAGTGGGTCTATGAGAGGTTGGTGCCTTGCGGAGGGGGGAACTACGAGGCGGTCTGTGCAGTTTTAGCCTAGCGGTGCTTAGGGTTTGCCAGGCGATAACGCTGCTGTTAATGGCTTGCGTGTGTTGTTTTAAGCAATGATGCTATGCTTGGATCAGGAGATGTTGTGCCATGAACGGGTAGGTTCATGGATGGTGGTGAACACATGATGATATGAGCGGGGAAGTTCATATCCAGTTACTCTTGTGTGGGGATATGAGCGAGGTAGGTTTGTATGTTCCGTACTCACACTTGAGAGATGCTGTGTGCGGGGAGGTACGTAGCTGGTGGATCACGTGTGTTGGACTACGGGCGGGCAGGTGTAACATCCCGTCAGGATATTACGAATTTAAAAAATAAATAACAGCAATAATTTATTATACGCGGTAGTTAATAATACCTCATTTTCCCAAAATGCGGGAAAATTTAAATTTTATTAATAACCAATAACTGTTCAAGTCCATAATCGCTAAACCATAGATTATATAAGAAAATTACGTAAGGGTTTACATTTTATTTCAAAAACCAAAGAAAATAATAAAAGCTTTTCCCCACATCTATCCCCTCTCCACAGCTAAGCTTCACTTGCGCCACCTGCATCAACAACATTTGCTCCCGTGTACCGCATACACGATCATCACCAATCACAAGCAGATAGGGTGAGCTTAACAAATAAAACAGATAGAATCAATAAATCATATAAAAACACATTTATTATTTAATCATCCCCAAACAATCCTTAAAGTACCAAGTTTTATAATCAACCATAACTTTTGTGTTCTACATCTTCTAGTGATTACTTCAAGATGACTTGCTGCCATACCTATCGGCCACAACCGATAGAGCACGTGTAGGAAACCATTTTATGGATCATACACCACAACGCCAGGTGGAGTTCCCAAATACGAACATAGTTCGCATCGTCCCAAGACTACCAAACTCGTCAGCCAACTACTGAGGAGGGCAATCTATCTGGTCCCGTCTGTACTGGCCACAACTAGCACACTCACACCGGCAACACTCACCAACCCGAGCCACAACTCAAGGGTTTCTCGTGTTCATCCACCATCCCGAGCCACAACTCAAGAGATGCTATTCCGAGCCACAACTCAAGGAATACCACGTGCTTAACCCCTATCCCGAGCCACAACTCAAGGGATATGTTCCGAGCCACAACTCAAGGAACCCAACAAACCCACCTTTAAAGTATCACTAGAAGCCTTGTAGATCACACATATGCACTCAAAGTTCCAAGCTGCAGCAGTACAAATCGCCTGGCGGGGTACACAAGCCGCCAGGCGCTGCCAGCTCCTAGACCGCCTGACGGGTGTCGCGTACTGCCAGGCGTACAGTGCCTCAAAATCCTTCTCGCTGTAGGTACTGCCTAGCGGGACTGCCCCCGCCGCCAGGCGCCCCAAGCCTCGAGACCCCCTTGTAATCTTGCTACCGCCTGGCGGTCCGCGTACTACCGCCAGGCGCCATGACAATACTCGCGTTACTGGTTTTCTGTTGAAGTATAGCACAATTTCTTACCTCAATTCCATCTGATCAATTCCCCTGTGTCATCCAACCTAGATGGTTACTAACAACAGTGTGCTTCAGTCTTCACTCCCTAGCTTGATAACAATACACGTTCAATCATAACATAAACTTCCTCCTTCTTAACCTATTATTACTTCTTGGATTTCTTACCCTTAAATTCTTACCAAGCCTATTACATTGGTATGGTGTTCTCTTCGCACAATCAAGTCCCAACGCTAAATAAATCCCATCACTTCTTCTGTGATCCCCTCCCCCTCTCTAAGGTAGTTCCCACTCCTCTATTTCATACACAAAACTCCATCATCGGACTTCCACAAATATCACAAAAATCTTATCTACTAAACCCAACTCAAACGGAAACAAAATCCAACCTCAGCGCATAACATTACAACATTCAGCAGCACTGCCACTGCGCTGGCGCCTGGCGGCCAGCCCCGTGCCGTCAGGCAGTGCTTACCATCTGGACATTTTTCCAGATTTTTCCTGCACCCTTATCTGACTACTTTTCCTTCTTTGTGAATGCCCATTACACGCAATTCCAACCCAAGCACAACCAGAACCATTCAACATTTAATTACATTGGTCAACTATTCCTATCTCCAATTCACGGTAACCCATTTCGAATCGCAGATAAAGATGTCACACATTCAACCCTAAAGCTCATGTAGACTGTTCCATTCGATTACGCCCTTAATTACGTGATTATACCCACCGTTGGTCATCAACATTACTCTTTAATAATTACCATTGACTTTTCCTCGATCAGATTCAACCCAGAATTCCAGAAAACCCAGAACGAGACAGTTTGCCCCGCGCCGCCTGGCGGTTCAACCAGTCCCGCCAGGCGCTTCATCAACAGACCCAGAATTTGTTAAGACGCCATGCATCGCCTGGCGATCGGGAGTGTGCCACCCGACGGTTCCTCTTCCAAGAACCCAGAACACGAACAAATGCATGAGTCGCCTGGCGGTGGTTCATCACCCGCCAGGCGATTTTTGGAGAAATCCCAGAAACGCAGAATTTCGTGAAATTAACAATGTGCAGACATCCAATTTACCATACATCACACATTATTAACAATATGCATAAAATTACGGAGTCTAGCTCCCCTAACCTGGAATTCCTTCGCTTAAATTGAAATGCTTGAGAGCTCCCAACGATCACCAATGATCTTCCCCTTGACTTCCACTCAACCAGCCCCAACATGATTAACATATATTAAAATAATAACGAATAATAACACAACATTGGCATACATAGGACTCGAACCCAAGTCCTCTCACACAATCAAAGTACTCTCAACCACTTGAGCTAGTACTTTTCCACATCATACCACCCATAATTTAATGTCATAATAAATTCTCCCACCCACATTTATTAATTAATTATTTATTTAATTAATTAAATTCTACGGGTCTTACAGCAGGTCCGTAGAGTAGGACTACGAGTGGGGAGGTTCGTAGAGCAGGACTACGAGCGGGGAGATTCGTAGAGGCAGGACCACGAGCGGGCAGGTTCGTGTGAGCATCATAAATCCTGAATCCGAGGCTAAATATTTGTGTGTTGTGAAGGTTGAAAACCCTTGGGGATAAGGTCTTGGTCAAGAACTAACTAGGATGAATAAGATGGGTGTATAGCTTCTATTATGATATATTGTATGTTATTTTTATTTTATAAGCTCACCATTTTTGTTTGTGCTTGGCGATGATCGTGTAATTCTTTACACGGGAGCAGATGATAATACAGATGATGTTGTGGATGCATAGATGACAAATAGAGGGCTAGCTTGGGGACTTGAGCTAGGGATTTTTACTATGTTTTTCTTTTACTATTGTATTGGATTTTGGTAATTGTAATAATTTTATTACTACTATTTCATAGTTTTTTTGGTGCGTTGAATAACATTTTAAATTTTCCCGGGTTTGGGAATAATAATATTGCAATCTTTGAATCTCAACTTTTATTTATTTTATTTAAATAAGTAATTTCCTTTAGGGATGTTACATTTGGTATCACAACAAACGTCTTAAAATATTTGGGGAATTTTGGGAGTGAGCTTGCTGCGTAATATATGTGAATATGTTTTTGGCCATTGATTGTTAGGAATTGCTTGTATAGTTTTAAGTTGACCTGTTTGATGTTAATAGTTGAAAAATGTGGCGTGCACAGGCGATGGCTAATCAGAGGCGTAGGAACACTGCTAGGGCTGACGAGATTGCTAATGCAATCCACAGGATGGTAGATGCAATGCAGCCTGTTGCAACGCAACCGAGAGCCATGATTCCACTTCCCAGACCTGTGACGATGGAAGATTTTATGCGCGATAAGGCAGCAAAATTCACTAGGAAAGCCACCCTAGACGAGGCAGACTCATGGCTACGAGAATGCGAGAAGATATTCCGATTGATTGAGTGCACAAAGTCCTAGAAGCTTACATTTGCCACCTTCTTGTTGGTGACCGATGCAAAGTACTGATGGATGGGGATGCAACAACAAATGCAGACCCATGAGGAGGAGGTGACATGGGCCAACTTCAGGAAGAGGTTCTTGGAGAAGTATTTTCCTAATAGCGCTAAACATGAGCGTGAGGGTGAGTTCCTCACTCTACAATAGGGGAACTTATCAGTGCATGCCTATGTGGAGAGATTCGAGTATCGTGCGAGGTTCTACTCGCAGGCAGTCAAATAAAAGTGGCGTTGTAGGAAATTTGAAGGCGGCTTAAAACATGAGCTGAGACGATTCATCGTGCCTTTGAGAGTCATGGAATTTCCTGTTTTGGTCGAGCAAGCCAAAAGTGTGGAGCAGTTGGAGATGGGACCCAGCAGGGTCAATCGAACCCTGAAGATCAATGCAGAAGGTAGACATCAGAAAAAGCCTTACAATAGACCTGCATCATCCTCGCAGAAACTACAGTGCTATAATTATGATGGGGAGCACCTTAGGAGGAACTGCACGAAGCCCGCAGGCAGCGGAGGAGGCAACGCTAGCACTCACAAGTGCTATGCTTGTGATCAGCCGAGGCACTTCGCTAACTAGTGTCCTAATAAGAAGACTACTACAGGTGCACGACCTCAGCCATCCTCGATAAAGAGGCCTAGAGCAGCAAATCGGGTTTTTGCTATGACCAGTACAGAAGTCACCCAGTCAAGTAGCCTTATACTCTACTATTGTTTATTGTATGGTAACAGTGTGTTAGTGCTGTTTGACTCAGGAGCTTCGCACTCCTTCATATCGCACGATTGTGTGCAGAAACTGGGATTGTCGACTTGTGACCTGGGATACGAGTTAATAGTCTCGACACCAACAGCTGGACAGATTTCAACTAATTCTGCCTGTCTTGGATGCTCGCTGGAGGTAGGGGGCCGAAGATTTAAGGTGAATCTTATATGTTTGCCTTTGGAGGGATTGGAAGTAATATTGGAAATGGACTGGCTGTCTATCAACCATGTCGTGATTGACTGTGGACGACGTAGAGTGGTATTCCCAGAGACACAAGGGGTAGAGTTGATATCATCATAGGAGGCGATGAAAGATATGAAGGGAGGAGCTACTTGTTTTATGATAATGGCTCAAGCTGAAATGAAAAGCACATAAGAGCAGATCAGTAGAATACCAGTAGTAGATGAATATGCTAACGTATTTCCAAATGAGATACCCGAGTTACCACCCAGTAGGGATATATATTTCTCCATCGATTTAATCCCTGGGCAGGTCCAGTGTCGGCAGCACCTTACCAGATGGCATTTGCTAAGCTAGCAGAGTTGAAAAAGCAGATCGAGGATTTGCTAGAGAAGAAGTTCATTAGACCGAGCGCGTCGCCATGGGGAGCTCCGATGCTACTGGTGAAAAAGAAGGACATAAGTTCTCGATTATGTGTGGATTATCGACAGTTGAACAAATTGACAATAAAGAACAAGTACCCACTACCAAGGATCGATGATCTGCTAAATCAGCTAAGAGGGTCAGGTGTGTTATCTAAGATTGACTTAAGGTATGGATACCATCAGATCTTAGTCAAACTAGAGGACATCCAGAAGACAACATTCCGATCGAGATATGGGTATTACAAGTATGTAGTGATGCCATTTGGAGTGACTAATGCTCCAGTAGTGTTCATGGATTACATGAACGAAATTTTATGCCCTTATTTGGATAGGTTTGTGGTGGTGTTCATAGATGACATCTTCATCTACTCCAAGAATAAGGAGGAGCATGCAGAACATCTGAGAATTGTATCGGAGGTACTCAGAGAATATCAGCTCTATGGCAAGCTGTCTAAATGCGAGTTTTGGTTAGAAGAGGTACAATTTCTGGTGCATCTTATCTCTTCACATAGTATTGCAGTAGATCCCAGCAAGATTGATACAGTGCTGAAGTGGGAAAGGCCACAGACGGTGACTGAGGTGCATAGTTTCTTAGTTTTGGCCGGGTACTACAAGAGGTTTGTGGAAGGGTTTTCTAAAATGGTGAGTCCTCTGACACAGCTCACTAGAAAAGATCAACCCTTCTCCTAGACAGATAAATGCGAAGAATGTTTTGAGGAGATGAAGAGGAGATTGACTATAGCTCTAGTACTTGCTAATTCCAAACACTAGTAAGAAGTTTGAGGTATATTATGATGCATTCTATCAGGGTTTGGGGTGTGTATTGATGCAAGAGAAGAGACTTATGAAAAGAACTACCCCACCCATGATCTAGAGTTGGATGCTGTAGTGTTTGCTCATAAGAGGTGGAGACACTATTTGTATGACTCCTAGTTCTAGGTTTTCAGTGATCATAAAAGCCTAAAATACCTGTTTAATAAAAAAGAGTTAAATATGAGACAACGGCGATGGATGAAGTATCTCAAGGACTATGATTTCGAGTTACTTTACCATCCTAGTAAGGCAAACATAGTGGCAAATGCTTTGAGTCGGAAGAGGATGCATATGTCAGCATTGATGGTGAAAGAGCTGGAATTGATTGAAAAGCTGAGGGATATGAATCTGGGTATACAGTTGGGAGAAGATTCTATCAGGTGCAATGCACTAACATTGACCAACAACATCTTAGAGACTATCCGAGATGAACAAAAAAATGATGTTGAGCTATAACAGTTTGTGAGCTGGTTAGGTACTAAGAAAGGGAAGGATTACAGGATAGAGTCAGATGGTATCCTATGATTTATAGATAAAGTTTGTGTACCGGGAAATTGGAGGTTGAGGAAGCAGATGCTGAAAGAGGGTCATAAAAGTCGTCTTAGCATACATCCAGGTATGACTAAGATGTATAAGGACGTTATAGTTAACACGTCAAAACACCTTAATTTAGTTCACAAAATCATACATATGTTAGTGTGTATAAATATAATTTATTTTGTCTTTAATAGATTATTCTATACATGTAATACCTAACTGTTAGGGATTCTCAATTACTTCATGTAAATAGGAAATCTCCTATAATCCCTCCCCCTTTATTGAATATTAATGTAAAGATATTCTACAGTGCCTATTTAAGAAAAGGGTGCTGCAGAATAAAAGCAAGTCATTCTAAAATACACTCTTGAGTATTGGACTAAAATATGTTTTCATATACCGTGATATTATGACATGGTATCAGAGCTAATACTCTGAACCGTGGGTCACTCCTGTTTTCCATCCCGCTTCTTCTTCGACCTGTTATCGAGCTCTGCTACCATCCTGGTCTTCTTCTTCGATACGCAATTATCGAGCTCCGCTGCCTCCATCTTCGTCACGCTGTTTGGAATCCATTTTCCGCACGCTGTTCGCAGTCGCTGGTTTCGAACTTGTGATTGCGTTCGCAATCGGTGGGAGTTCTTCAACCTGTTCGCTTCTTGGTCGTTTGGGTTCGCGAGCAGTGGTAGTTCGTGAATCTATTCTTGTTCGCGATTTTGAGCTTCTTCGTCGTTTCGGTTCGCTGGCGGTGGTGGTTCGTGGATCTCGTTCTCGTTCGTATCACTGTGATTATCGTGTTCACTTTGATTCACGGTTCGTTCTTGGTGTTGCTCACTTACGCTCTTCGATTCATTCTAGTTTGACGTTCGTCACACCCCTGTCTTCTCTGGTTTTGATTTCGAAAACCCATTATCTGCATCCTTATTCATCATGGCCTCAAATAAAGTCGACACTTTTCTGGTTCGATTTAAGGGAAAGAATTATGCTGCTTGGGAGTTCCACTTTAAGCTCTTTGTCAAAGGTAAAGAATTATGGGGTCATATTGATGACAATGTTCCCACACCGACGGCTGAAGCATATTTGGCGAAGTGGGAAACAAAAGATGCCCAACTCATGACCTGGATTCTTAGCTCTGTTGAGCCTCATTTTATCCTGAATCTTCGGCCTTACAACACTGCTAAAGATATGTGGGATTATTTGAAAAAGGTTTATCATCAAGCCAATGCAGCTCGAAGGTTTCAATTGGAGTATGAGATGACTAATTTCACACAAGGAAGTCTATCGATTGAGGAATATTATTTTGGTTTTCAAAATCTTTGGGCTGAATATTCAAATATTATTTACGCGGGTATTTCTGGTGAAGCCCTATCAGTTGTCCAAACGGTGCACGAGACTAGCAAGCGAGATTAATTTTTGATGAAGCTACGATCTGATTTTGATGCTACTCGATCCAATCTGATGAATCGTGACCCTGTGCCTACGTTGGATGCTTGCTTGAGTGAGCTTCTCCGAGAAGAACAACGAATCAAAACGCACACAGTTATGGAACAAAATATGAATTCTTCTGCTCCAGTTAGTGTGGCCTATGCTGCCCAAGGAAAGAATAAGCCCAGAGATATGCGTTCTGTCCAATGCTACAGTTGTAAGGGATTTGGTCATCTTGCAAAGGATTGTTCACAAAAATTTTGTAATTATTGCAAGAAAAGGGGGCATATTATCTCCGCTTGTCCTATTCGCCCTGCAAAGAAACAAGACACTGCTTATCATGTCTCAGTTGGTGCTTCGAGTTCTACTGCTTTGCCTGCTCCAACTTCTGTTCCTACACCTCCTGTCAACACTCTTACTCCAGAAATGGTACAACAAATGATTGTGTCAGCCTTTTCTGCCCTTGGTCTTTCAGGTAATACTCCTATTTCTTCTCAACCTTGGTATCTTGATTCTGGAGCGTCTAACCATATGACAAATTCTGTTGTGTCCCTATCCAATGTGAAATCTTATGATGGCAATCAACAAATTTACACAGCTAATGGAACCTCCTTACCTATTAGTGCTATTGGTGATATTTCTCCTTCTTTGCCTAATGTCTTTGTGTCTCCTAATCTTTCCACAAATCTCATATCCGTTGGCCAATTAGTTGATCATGATTATAATGTCCAATTTTCTCGTTCTGGTTGTGTTGTGCAGGATCAAGTGTCAGGGAAGATCATTCTGAAGGGACCTAAAGTAGGACGACTCTTTCCGCTATGCATCTCACCTTCCACATATTGTCCTGTTTTTTCTCTAGTTTGTGTTGATGATAGACAACTAAATAAAATGTGGCATAATCGTTTAGGCCATCCAAATTCTCATGTACTTAGTACCTTGTTTAAATCTGGTTCTTTGGGCTATAAAAACTCCCATGTTTCATTTGATTGTACTACCTGCAAACTTGGTAAAAGTAAAACTTTACCATTTCCTCATAATGCATCTCGGGCAAATCATTGTTTTGACATTATTCATAGTGATGTTTGGGGGATTTCTCCTATTGTATCTCATGCAGGTTATAAGTATTTTGTCACGTTCATAGATGACTACAGCCGATTTACTTGGGTATATTTTCTTCGGTCTAAAGCAGAAGTTTTCTCTGTTTTTCAACGTTTTGTTTCGTTCCTTAAAACTCAATTCTCTGCTCACATAAAAATTTTAAGATCAGATTCTGGAGGTGAATATATGTCTAACACATTTCAAAGTTTTCTTCAAAATGAGGGAATTCTATCTCAGCGTTCTTGTCCTTCCACACCACAACAAAATGGTGTTGCTGAAAGAAAGAACCGTCATCTTCTTGATGTTGTTCGCACTCTTTTGCTAGAATCCGCTGTTCCTCTTCGTTTTTGGTGTGAAGCTCTCTCCACTGCTGTTCATTTAATAAATCGGTTACCTTCTCCTACTCTCCATAATGTTTCTCCTTTCTATAAGTTGTTTGGGTATTCTCCTTCTTACTTTAATCTCCGTACTTTTGGTTGTGTTTGTTTTGTACATCTTGCTCCTCATGAACGTCACAAACTCACTAATCAATCTGTTAAGTGTGCTTTTCTAGGTTATGCTATTAATCAAAAAGGTTATGTTTGCTATGATCCGCAGCTTCGTCGCATTAGAGTTTCTAGGAATGTAGTCTTCTTTGAAAATCAGTTTTTCTTTCCCTCTTATGTTGCACCATCATCTTCATCTTTTTCCTTTATGCCACAATTTTTAGACTCTTCTCACACTATGGAACGGTTCAAGCCTGGTTTGGTGTATACAAGACGTCGTCTTCCTTCTGGTACCCTTCCTGATTCTGCTCCGACACTTGATTCTGTCCCTCCGCCGGCACTTGATCCTGTCACCTCTGTTCTACCTCTTCGTCGGTCCACTCGATCATCAAAACCTCCTGATTGGTATGGCTTCTTTACACCTATTTCTTTATTCACTACATTGTCGTCTATTTCTATTCCTTCTAGTTATACCCAGGCTATGGAACATGACTGTTGGAAAAAGGCAATGCAAGAAGAACTACAAGCACTTCAAGAAAATCACACATGGGATATTGTGTCTTGTCCTCCCACGGTAAAACCTATTGGAAGTAAATGGGTGTTCTCTATCAAACTTCGATCTGATGGCTCTTTAGATCGCTATAAAGCTCGACTGGTCGCTCTTGGTAATAGACAAGAGTATGGGATTGATTATGAGGAGACATTTGCTCCTGTTGCTAAGATGACTACAATTCGGACTATCCTTGCTATTGCTGCTTCTCAATCTTGGCCATTGCATCAAATGGATGTGAAGAATGCTTTTCTTCATGGTGATCTCAAAGAAGAAATCTATATGAAACTTCCTTCTGGTATGCTTCCTTCTTCCTCTTCTGATGTTTGTAAACTTCGACGTTCCTTGTATGGGCTTAAACAGGCTCCTCGGGCTTGGTTTGAGAAGTTTCGTACTACTCTGCTTAAGTTCTCCTTTACGCAGAGTCAATATGACTATTCTCTCTTCTTTCACAAGTCTACTGTCGGTATCGTTCTCCTGTTGGTTTATGTGGATGATCTCATTATTACGGGAACTGATCATGAGTTAATTATTAAGTTGCAAACTGCGCTCCATGCAACATTTCGCATGAAAGATCTTGGACAACTCACATATTTTCTGGGATTGGAGGTTCATCATCGATCCAATGGCATCTTTTTAAACCAACAAAAGTATATTCAAGATTTAATCAAATTGGCGGGTTTAGTTGGAACTACTTCAGTTGATACTCCTATGGAAGTAAATGTCAAGTACAGGAAAGATGAAGGAGATCTCTTGCCTGATCCCACTCTCTATCGGCGTTTGGTAGGCAGTCTTATTTATCTCACCACTACTAGACCTGACATTTCGTATGCTGTTCACCAGGTCAGCCAATTTATGTCTTCTCCTCGTCATCTTCATTTTGCTGCGGTTCGTCGTATTATCCGCTATCTTAAAGGTTCATCTGCACGTGGGTTATTCTTTCCCAAAGCCTCATCTTTACAGCTTATGGCCTATAGTGATGCTGATTGGGCAGGATGTCCGGATACTCGTAGGTCTACTACTGGTTGGTGTATGTTTCTTGGTGATGCCTTAATTTCTTGGAAATGTAAGAAGCAAGATCGTGTTTCTAAATCTTCTACTGAGGCTGAATATCGTTCAATGTCAGCTGCTTGTGCTGAAGTTATATGGTTACGTAGTCTTTTGGACCAGCTTGGGTTTTCCCAACCTACATCTACACCTCTTCATGCAGACAATACAAGTGCTATTCAGATTGCTGCAAATCCAGTGTTCCATGAACGTACCAAGCATATTGAAGTGGATTGTCATTATATTCGAGAGGCCTTGACCAACAATGTCATCTCTCTTCCTTACATCTCTACTGATTTTCAAGTTGCAGATATCTTTACCAAAGCTATGACTCGACAGCGCCATCAGTTTCTTGTTGGCAAATTGTTGCTGGTTGATTTACCAGCATCAATTTGAGGGGGGATGTTAGTGTGTATAAATATAATTTATTCTGTCTTTAATAGATTATTCTATACACGTAATACCTAGCTGTTAGGGATTCTCAATTACTCCATGTAAATAGGAAATCTCCTATAATCCCTCCCCCTTTATTGGATATTAATGTAAAGATATTCTACGGTGCCTATTTAAGAAAAGGGTGCTGCATAATAAAAGCAAGTCATTCTAAAATACACTCTTGAGTATTGGATTGAAATATGTTTTCATATACCATGATATTGTGACAACATATACCACCTAAAATTTCTCTTACATATGATCAACTAATCTCTCAAACTTTATAGATACAACAATAAACTCATAACCTAACCCTCTCAATACCTTTTAAGTCATACTTTAACACACTAATTAATTTAAACCAGAACAATGTTCTTTTCTCCTTTTCACGGTTTAAACGGTCTAATGGTATCTTTTCTTTAACTAATCAATCTCAAATCAGTTCATATATCACAGAGCAATTCAAATACACCCAACAATAAAATCCAACTTTTATGGAGAAATAGATTTTACCGTAACCCAACCCTTTCAATACCATTTATGCTTGTACAAAACACTCAATTCAGATATCACATAACAATTAAAATACAACCAACAACTTAAAACACTATCAAGTTTCTCTTTTTCATCCAACAATTTCACCAATGACCAATGTATTTTTTCTCCATTAAATAAAACTTTTAAAAATAGTTTTTACCCATCTCCATTTCATCCTCATAATCACAATTCAATCTCTTCTCAAGATTCAAATAATATTCTTTATAATTTCAATTCATGCAATTGTAATTAAATAAGATTAGAGATAATTGGTTAGCTTCCCTTACCCGTTTTGAAAATTGATTGGTCCAAAAGAGAAACTTCTCTTCTTCACCACTCACGCGTGGATGAGCAGTTCTTCCTCCTCTTATTCACTCAAGCATCCCTTTGACCACCATGCACCCCTAGACTGCAATGGCTACCCGAACGAGCGACGAGGACGAACGATTGTGATGAGCAACAATATTGAGTCTTGGGTGAATCTCCATCTCCTCCTTCGAATGATATTAGGACTCCATTTTGTTCCTCCTTTTTGTGGGACACCAACACCATCCGACGATCTCTCTCTCTTTTCTCTCGCTGGTGTCGTTGAAGCTAAAAATCCATGAACCCTTGTTCCAATTTCTATCCAGATTGCATGCAAACATTATTAGACCTTCTTAATGACATAGGGGAGCAACGACTCCCCTATCCTTTTTTCATATATATTTTAAAATTATATTCATATATTCATATATTATTTTTATTAATTTTTTTTAAAACTTCATCCATAGCCTTTTTTTTCTTTCATTTCTCTCTTTCATACTTCCATCTCTTTCTCACATCTCAAATTCTATCTCAATTTTTACTCTCAATCTCATCATTTCCAAAATAAAATTGCACCACGATGAAATTGAGGAGTTAAGGAACATTTTAGATCAATCAATATCTTATTTTGAATAAGTTCATTTTCTACCCCTTTTTAAGCAATCTATTTTCCTCTTGCATGTGATAAATTTTTCTATCGTGTACCATTCAATGATGATAAATTTATCTTTTTCTAAATAGGTGAGAGGAGATAAATTTATATTAGAAAATTTCTCACAAAAAAACAAAATAATTGATTCTTTTCTCGAGAGGAAGACATGTAATGAAGATGAAAAAAATGCATGTACAACTTAAGAAATTTTGCGAGAACCCAAGAATTAAAAACAATGAAAACCAACTCTCTAAAATTCTTAGAATTACATATAATGAATTAAAAAAAATATAATTTGATATTTCTAAATTTTGTGTTAAAGTTCTGCCGTTGCATTGCATGCAAAGGTGGGGTTTTGGCCGTGTCACCGGTGGATTATGCTTGTTGTGCATTAACTGCTATAAAGATTGAAGGAGTGTTTATGATTGTTTTGCATGGTCCCCCATCAACGTGGAAAGAGATGAAGATGATTGGAGACTCAAATAGCGTAAAGAAGAATATTGCAAAGAAAGGAAGAAAATGAACCTAATGGAGTGCTGCTACCAAGCATTCTTTTGAAACTGTGTGAGCATTGGAAGAAAAGGAAAAATAATAGATAAAGGAAGTGGGTTCTTAGGTAAAGGTTTTTCCCTCCCACTATCACGAGTCTCACAATAAATACGATAAAAAATATAATATGTACATTAATAGAAATATTCAAAAATGTGTACAAGAAGACCGATTTACAAATAAATTATAAAACTTTCCAATTTTGATGCGTCATGTCTAAAATCAATAAACTTCACTTAACCATAACTTTTTCATTCATTGAAAATGTTTCCTTAATAAAAAAATATACTTAATCTTGATAGTTCACTAGTGTATTGTTAAGAGTATAATGTTATATATGTATTATTAAAAATAAATTTTCGATGTTTTTTAATGAAAAAAAGTCTAAGTAATCTTTATAGATCGATTATTTTGTTTATTTACCGATTATTACCCTTTTCTCATTTCCATCGTAATTCGTAATCAATTTTATACTTTTAAATTTCACAATGCAGATATGAAATATAATTCTAGATTATATAATTTAAAATATTTTAAATTATACAATTTTAGAATACTTAAATCATAATATTTTTTTATAAAAAAAATACCTAAATATAACTTAAAAAGGACAACAGCTTCACATATTTGAAAACCATAAATCCAAATATATTGTCAAAAGTTTAAATAATAAAAAAGATCTTATATGATGAGGAAAAAAAATGTATAAAGACAGAAGAAGAAGAAATGACAACCAAGCATTCGATTCTCACTACAAAAGATCATTCTCACTTCATCATGACAACTATCGTTTAAAATAATAAAAAACTAAATTTGGAAAATATTGTTAAAATATATTTTTGAAAAAAATAAAAATAAAAATAAAAATAAAAATACAACATAAACATTTATGTTTTCCTGTTTCTAATTATGTTTTCAGTTTTTAGTTTTTTAGCTGAGTTAGTTTTATAGGTAGTAGTATACTCATCTATACAAAATATATATATAAAAAAATGAAATAGTGAATTAGGTGAAAAAAGGGCATGTGTCCTTCACTCCATAGAATTGCACCACACCACACTCGTTCTTCTCCAACTCTTACCTCAAACCTTTCAACAACCATTCTCTGAATCTACCTTTCAAAGCAAAACTGAACAATTACTTCCTTCTTCAAATTCTTCTCATTCTGTTATTCACCAAATCATTCTTCTCTTCAAAAATCTAATCACACAACAAACTCTTCAATTTCATCTTCAAAAGCCTCCTCAATTTTTTATTATTATATATAATTCATTATTTTAATAACAATAATAGCAGTGTTTTCATTCCCACTTTGTTTCGAACCTTTTCAATTTCAATTTTAATTATTCAATCATGCATTGCCTTGTCTCTTCCTCTCTCTAGAGAGTTTGGCCAGCCATGTCATCACAGACAGCCGCAGCGGAGGCGCCGCTGCTCCGCAACCGCCACGACGCCGCCCGAGCACCGGCGCTAGCGCTCCTCCTCGGTCGAGCCGGCCGCCGAGGCCCCTCCATGCTGGTGCGGGAGACCGCGGCGCGCGAGCTCGAGGAGCGCCGCGCGGACTGGGGCTACTCCAAGCCGGTGGTGGCGCTCGACATGTCGTGGAACATGGCCTTCGTGGTCGTCTCGGCCGCGATGCTCGCATGCACCATCAGCGAGCGCCCGAACTCGCCGATCCGCGTGTGGATCGTCGGATACGCGCTGCAGTGCCTTGTGCATGTGGTGCTCGTTTGGCTCGAGTACCGGCGTCGTAGCCGGAGGGACTCGCGCCGCGGCCAGGGGACGCAGGACGTGGAGAGCCAGGCCGGCAGTGACAACGAAGAGGGCGGAAACGACAGCGACAGCGACGTGGATGGGAGCTCTGGCAATTCGTCTCGCTCCCGGTGCGTTCAATTCAATTCAATTGAATTCAATTTTGTTCTTGTTGAGCTGAGTTATTCTGTTTTTGTGGAATTGTTCATTGTTTTGGATGTTATGGGTTTGATTTTGAATTTCTTAATTTGACATCTGAGTGGGTTCAGCTCAGTTTTATTAGATTGTAGAGGTTTGATTTTGGTGAGGAGGGTTTTTCCTTTTCAAATCAATGCATTTTTTTCATTTATTTTCAACTATTGGGATGCTAGGCTTTTGAGTTTGACTTTCGAACTCTGGAAAAAAATTATGAATTATGGGGAGCTTTGGGGAAGTTAGCGCTTGTGTTATGTTGTGGAGGTAAAGGTAATTGTTTGTGTGCCGGTCTGGTTCAGTAGATACGAACTTATTCAACGTAGAGTTGGTCAGATGAAAATTGAGTTTCTTGTGCTTTTGTCATGTTTATATTCTGCATTTTAAGGTAGTCTAGTAAAGTTATTCTAAGAAATTTTCAAATGTTATGCTTTGGATTTTGATTAAGGGTTATGTAATTTTTATGATTGGACTTGATAGAACTGTCACAGTGTCGTGAAGAGGCTCTTGATAACAAAAGTTGGTTTGCTAGAGGTTGTGAACTAGAAATGTGAATGTTTTATTGATTAGTTAGGTTGAACTGGATGAGTGAAGGGTCATGAAGGGGGTATGCGCTTGTCTAATATCATAACGTGGACAGTAGTAGAGATAAAAACTGGTTCAGGTTGAGCGCACAAGAACATTGTTTATTGATGAAAAGAAAGAACACAATTTTTCTGGATATTTGAGAGATCCAGGACACTCCTTTGCTGCAGTATCGACTCTCCAGTTGACTTGCCACTCCTCTCCACACCTCTTCCTATTGATAGGCAACACCGTTTATTTCTCTTAACTATTCTAGCTCTCAACTACACAAGCCTAATTACTCTAGGTGAATAGCCAAAGGCCGCTGACCAAGCTGATCCCACCCACCAAGCTAAACACAAATATTTGAATGCCTCAATGCTCCTACTGTACCAAACACAAATATTTGAATGCCCCCATGCTCCTCCAATGCTCTGTTTTCCGCAGCATTTTTGGCCATGAAAAAGGATATTGTGGCAAGCAGCTGCTGATGGAATCTATCATAGTCCCTTTTTCTGGTTCACTAGATCCTTTTTCAGTATTTTGCGAGTCTTCTACTCGGCGCAAAACATTACTCGTTTCTTGAAAAACATCTACAATCTTGACAAATCTAATTTCTTTAATGTCAATCAAACTCGTCTCGGACAAGCCATTCTCCCACAATCTAACCACTACTTTTTTTATATGTTTTTTGTAATGAAATACTATTGGGGGGTCTCAATCTTGGTGGTGCAAACCGAATGACTATTAGGTCTTCTCCAACCAACAAAAGCTGCAACATCAACCCCAATTAGATTCACAATTTCATCCAATGCATCAACTTGATGTTGGTGGGAATGTTGTTCTTCTTGCATAGGGCTTGTTGCTTTGCAAGGAAATACTCCCTCAACTGATCTTATGAAGTTGTATTTACTTGTGATACCAATATCTTGAATTCTTGGATTAAACTTTCCCACTCGTGTTATTGCTGCCAAACTTTCAAATAAAATTTTTACTCCTAGTCTATCACCCCCGCCGAACTCTCAAATAACATGCTTCTCCTGTTGCCTCCAACTATCCTTGGTTGAGTTGTTGTGAGATCTTCCCAAGAAAGGTTCTTGGATTTTTATTGCTAGATTTTGAACCACTGGACTGCGTTCCCTTCCATGCTAATGATGGTTGGGTGCAACTTTTCTTTCGGAGCACTTTTCTAAATTTCTAAAAAAATTTCAGCCCTTGTTGTCCACCCCATTGGATCGTTCCCTTCAAAGGTTGGTAATTCCACCTTTTTCATCCAATGCCTTTGTACTTCTTCCTCTTCCTCCTCCTCTAAATTATCACTCCGTTCCTCTCTTTCTCCCCTCCTTCCTCGATTGATAGAATTGTCACTCTTCAGAACTTCTTTTGCATTTCTTGGAGATTCTAGCAATTCTTTGATTTCTTGCAAGCTATCTTTCAATTCTGCAATCACCTTTTCTTGTTCACTGACCCACTTCTCCAAAGCACTGATTCAGCTTTCCATGACTCCTCCTCAACGTATCTGGTAGGTCGGACCAAATTGTTAGGCACCCAAAACTATGACAAGGAAACAAGACAGAAAAAAGAAAAGACAAATTCTTGCACTCTATTATTCACTTTACACACCGTAAAAGCCAAAGCTTCCAAAGGAAAACTGCTTTCTTTTCACACAGGGTGTTCCCTGCTACGAAGTCCAAAGACTCCAAAGAATCCCCCAACATCCCACAAGAAAAGAATATATAGGCTTTCCTAGAAAGTCTCCTCCCGTTCAACTACCCATTTTACTATTTTTATCTACAAATTTCTTCCTAACCCTCTCATTACTTCCATGCCTAACATTAACTGTAGGTTTTTACATGCAATTGCAATTAATTTTCCCTATTTCCCCCTTTATATCAAACTTCTGGAATAAAAGGCTATGTATTCTTGCAATTGTTTACTCTTTTTATTAACTGTGATTAGGGATGTCAAAAAAATCGGTATCCGCTGGTATCCGCGGATAAAACTCGCAATGGATAGGAAATGGATATTAAAAATGGATACCCGCTACCCGTGGGTACGGGTATTTTTGATACCCGCATGTTAACGGGCGAGTACGGGTATCATAGTATCCGTACCCGTGGATACCTGTACCCGCTAAACTTTAATTTAGAAAAATACTCTTATATATATATATATATATATATATATATATATATTAGTAAAAAACATTATGAGTCTTTATTCTATAATGTGGTCAGATTCTTACCCAACAACGGAATAAATTACTTCCAGATACTGTGGAGGCATTGATGTGTCTCCAAGACTGGTTATGCACCAACATGAAAAGTAATGAAATTAACACTTTTACTTAGATATTTTAATTAAATGATTGTTAGAAATTTTTAATGAACTTCTTATGTTTTTAGGCTCTTCTAAATTAAAATTGGACAACATGAAACTTTATACAATGTTGCAAGAGGTGGACATTGATGAAGTTAGTAATTTTTTTCATATTTTATTCAAAAATAAACTACAATATAAATTAGTAGTGATTTTTTATTTGTTTGTTTTTTATGGAGAAAGGGGACTTGTTGATCCAAGTACTAATTATGGTTAAACATTTATTTTTTTTAAATATTTTTGTAAATACCCGCGGGTACCCGTGGATACCTGCGGATATGAAAAAAATAGATGGGTACCTGCATAACGGATACCCGAAGAATATGGATACGGGTACGAGGCGAATATTTATCCAGCGGGTAGGGTACGGGGGAGTTACTATTCATACCCTACCCGCCCCGTTGACATCCCTAACTGTGATAGATTCATCCTTGGGCCTAATTCATATGTGACAGAGGACTAATTGTTCTTTTTCTGCTGAAAGCTTGAGTACTATTGAGCCTCCAAGCAGGGGTAGTTAAAAAATGGTATAAATTTATAATGTTGTATACTAAACGAGGATTAGTCACAATAGTTGGTAAGAAAATTGTAGTGCATGTCTGGTAATATTGCAAGAATTTATGGTTTTCAAATAGGTCTCAGCAAATGGAATCATTCAGTTGATATTTTTTGCTAGAAGTTTTGCCTGACATGGTGCACTGTGAGGACTAACGACGGCCCACAGGATAGAACTATCATTAACTTTAGGAAAAGGGAAAAAGATGTCTGTTCTTGTGTTCAATACTCTGGCTGATGAAGCATGTTGATCTACTATATACTTTGTTAGGCTTATTAATACTATATTGTACTCGATACTTCTTTGGACTGTATTATATAATTAATAATTAATTAATATTTGATGACACCAATTTTTTATTATTTACAATACAGGTTCACAAAACGATGTGAATCAATAAATACAGGGGTTTCATTCCTTTGGTGGATAGTGGGGTTTTACTGGGTTGTCTCTGGTGGTGATGTACTTCTGCAAGATGCCCCACGATTGTACTGGTGAGCCTGTATTTCAACTTCTAAAATAATGTTTCTGTATTAATTTTGATATTCTGATATCTATCTATGCATGTTGACTTAGAGATACCGATGATATTCGCTATATGTTTGGCTACCTGAACAATGCATACACGAGATTATGCTGGCTTTCAACAACCTTGGTTATGATAAGGCATCCATATAGGACAAGAAATAGACTCTTCCTTGACAGAGCCTCTCCTGGATATTAACACAAATTATTGTGAAAATTATTTCTTATTGATAATATTTTTTAATAAAATCTTTAAAAGATATTCTTAACAATTATGATAAAATAAAAAATAAGGGTAAAGTGCACTTACACTTCCCTGATGTCATGGTTTTAATAAAGTAATTCTATTAACAGAGTAACAATTGTACTCCTTATTTTATTTATCTGAAATCATATAATAATAACTTAATAAATTTAATCATATATTTTATAGTTATTTCTTTACTTTATATTAAAATAGTGTTTTCTAAAACATATAAGTTTTATATTTTTACAAGAATTTATAATTTAGTGACAGTAAATATCTGATGCTTTTAATATATAATACTTATATTATTCAATTTTTGTTTATAAAATTTTCTTTATTTTTATACTTCCAAACTTCAGTTTTTAATTTTCATAATATTTTTAGGAAAGTGAAGTGCATTTTCCTAAAAATAGAGTTTCCTAACTAATAGGGCCATAAGAAACATGTATTCTAGTTGGTCCTAATTTAGGACCTACTTGATAATCTAAATAAAAAATAAATAAAGATTCCTAATTATTAGGGTCTTATCTACAAAATTTCCTAATTAACAAGATATGGATCTGAATCAGCATTCTGATATCCAGATCTAGGATAGGTAAAAGGGATAAACTGAAATAAATCAAAATTTAAATTTAGATATGATAACTCTATTTAGTAGCCCACATCACCTTGACATGTTACATATGCACAATAGGTATTTTGTAATTTTTAGTTCATACGTGATTATGCCAATGGTTGATGATCAAACTTAAAAGAAATAAAAAAAGAAAAGAAAAACTGTATTCATATATGTATCATTTGCCCTTATCAAGTAGAATGACTGAATCCATTTTCTGCACTTAGCTTTTTTGTGTTAGCATATGTTGTGCCTTCAAAATACATTACTTTTGGTATATTTAAAAGATTTTTAATATATTCTAAAACATAAAAAATCAGTGTATTTTAAAGGTACGACCGAGGACAACACAAAAAAAATTTAGCGGAGAATCCAAATTCTAGAATGACCATGTCACAAGAAGTACATATTTTTCCCAACTCATGTTAGAATATTGCAAAAACTCATCATTAGTCCTATTGAAAAGAATTCTTGGCTCTATATGCTTGTCTTCTATTGACAACCAGTTTAGGGATATCAAGGAAAATAGAGCTGTATGTAATTATATTCCTGTTCAGTTATAGGTACCAGATGCATCAGTCAGTAAAATTTTAATAAAATTAGAGACAATTGAAGGATAATCCTTGGATATATGTATTTAGAAGCATTGTATCAAAGGATTATCATATATGTATTGGTTTATGTGGTTGTGCCTCATAGCTTGCGACCTTTGTTCAATTCAAGTACTTGTATCCGAAATGTACCAATCAATAAATTTTAGTAACTTCGAAGAAAATTCCAGGGTACTTCTTGGATATGTATTTAGGAGCCTCATAAGTGTATCAGTGTTTGATATGGATGTGATCCCAATACTTTTCCAGTATAAGTATTTGTACTTGGGGATTCCACATTCAAGACTAAAAAGAATTAAGCGTTATGAATTATTTGAAATCCCCATCAATCCTAATTTGAAATATTTTTCAATTTAAAAGTTTCAGACACATTTTTATATTGTTTTTTATTTTTTATTTCCCATAAAATAATCTATCAATTAAACCAATATTTTCATTTTCTTTTTCATATACTCATGAATATTCGAATGTTTGGACACTTGCTAATTCTTTTTGACAAATTGTTTGCTGAATTTTGTGAATCTTGCTAGCATCAATGACAAAAATCTGTTTTTGTAATTCTACAGGTTATCTGTTGTCTTTCTGGCATTTGATGTCTTTTTTGCCATCTTTTGTGTTGTCTTGGCGTGCTTGATTGGTATTGCGCTTTGTTGTTGTTTGCCCTGCATCATTGCTATTCTCTATGCGGTTGCAGGACAGGTATGAATGAAAAACATTTTAGACCGACTAAAATATTTTGAAGTTATGAACCTTCTAATTTTTCTCCTATTGTTCTGGAATAACACAGGAAGGTGCGTCAGAAGCAGATCTTAGCATACTTCCAAAATATAGATTTCGAATACTAAGCAATGAGGATAAGCCCAGTGGTGGAGCTGGATCAATGGTTCCTATAGAAACCAGCAGTGCTTACTTGGCAAATGAACGACTGCTTTTACCAGAGGATGCGGTATGCTCTTCTCAAATGCTATTTATTTGTCTCACATTCCATCACTTCTATGAAATAGAAATTGCTGGTTATTTGATTTTCTATTTTAGTCAATGCACAAATATTTGTACCTTGTGGCTCCTTGTACTCGTGTGTGAATCTGGTTAACCAGGGGGGAAAGTAATAAATTTAATTTCTACAACTAAGCACTGAAATTGACATTCACAACTTCAAACAGTAGTTCCAAGGTTGCTTACTTTGGTCTCTATTTGTGTGCTAATTCCTAAAGTCCATGATATTTTAGAAATTTGGGGAGTAATTGATGTAGGTTCAAAATTTGAGTTCAAATTGCACCTGAACTTTTGGTATGATTATATTTTTTTCCCGAATTTAATGTGTTCAGTTTAGAAAGTACAAAGAGGTTGGGGTAAAAAAATATTTATATGAAAGAAAATAATTTACTCATCACGGACTACTATAAACGAAGTCCAAGAAAATTGAAAACAACTATATTTTAATTTTGGGACTACTGCAAACAAACAAGATTGTTTCAATAATGGTTTATATGTTAATCGTCGTTGTATTTCATTGTAATCGGTATTATTTTTTGTTTGAGTAAATTTGTTGAAAAAGTGGTTTTAAGGAGATTTATTATGTTTGGATGCAACAAATGAAATAGGTTTTACATAAGAAGTATGCTAAAATGGAAAAAGGTTGTTAGGAAGTCGTTGTAAGATACAAGTTTTCGTATGCACGAAGATAGCTTATATACAGAGAAAAGCTTTTTACGATTTCAGTTATTTTTCCAAACATAACTTATTCTCCAAAAACGTCAACTTTCCTAAACGTGCTCTAAATAAACATATGCACTCTTATTAGTAAAGGAGGAAGTGTAGACTTTGACACTTATCAAAGATGAAGTCACCAAGGAAATAATAGTAATTAAACAAGAGGATTAGCAAAGGATTTTGTTATTAGGTGCAATTTTTTTGCATAGATGGTTTTAGTGAAGATTTTACTAAACTATTCTTGAAAGAGGAAGCTAGTTGAAGATGTATGTGGCCTTGAACTCTTCTAGGATGTTGCTTAGTGTCTTTTCGTTATTATTATTCAAGATTCCAGCTTGTTTATCCCTTACAGAATAAATTTCCTTCATTAAATAAAAAATAATTTACTTTAAAATAGAAAACTTCATCCGGAGACTGTAAAATTTGGTCTTCTAAGATTCGAATTTCAATTTTCAGGAGCCTATTTTATTAATATTTGTTGTTGTTTTTCAGGAATGCTGTATTTGCCTCTGCTCATACGAAGATGGAGCAGAGCTCCATGCTCTTCCCTGCAACCATCATTTCCATTCTTCATGCATAGTGAAATGGCTGAAGATGAATGCTACTTGTCCTCTCTGCAAGTACAATATTCTCAAGGGAAACGAACAAGTGTGACAGAAAGTGAAGAACCTACCAAGTACCAACTGGTTATTTTAACATCTGTTGTTTAATATGTATATATAGTTTCAAAACAAAACTCGCTGTGTTTTGATCGTTGGTTCGTTTTAGCTGTGTTTCTGTAGAGAAAAGATAGCATTTATTTATAAGATAGCAAATGTAGTCTACCTAGCATTATTTCGTCCTTTGTTAGTTTCACTTGAAAGTTGTCCACTTTATGAATTGTTTATTACTTTTCGGACGGAAACCAGATTGTTTTACTTGCTATTGGTTGAGTAATCATAGGTTTTATTCATTTTTGTTGTGTTAAACTAATCCTTTTATTTGTATAAATTCAGATCAGTTATCGCATATGAACTAGAAGATTTATCCATACTATTTAATGTAAAGTTTGTTCCATGTTTCTTTGTTACGCTATGAAAACTACTCAGAAAGAATGATATTTAATGAATTACATGATTCTCATATTGAGAATGAAAAGATTGAAAGTAAAAGTCTTATCTGATGGAAATATTTAGAAAAATGTAGGAGCTATACTATGCTATTTGTAGGATACTAATTGGTACCGCTTTGCTACCAACATTATGTTAAAAGGAGTAAAAATTAAAAACAAAATGATAAAATATCTAAAATTTGAAATTCTATTTTATTGAAGGAAGGTACCATTATCTTATAAAATATATAGAAGTGTCAATTTGAATCATGATATATGGATCCATATCAACCCGTTTCTAAAAGAAACCCTTCTTTATTGTTATACCAAATCATTGAGTTGAAATATTCCTAATCCCAAAATGTCTCCACATAAAGTGTGTTAGGATTAGGGTTAAAGTGAGTTTCATTAACCATAAGATTTTAATTAATTTTAAATAACTTAAAATTGCATGAGTTTTTAAAATATTTTTTTAAATTGTAGTAAATTGATGTATAACTATTTAGTCCTTGTTATGAATTATTGATCGTCCATTGATTTGATATAATTACTTATATGATTGATACTCATATGATTCATTACTCTTTATGTAATTTTTGTATTAACTATTTCATTTATATCTTTTCTAGGTTACCATGTTGTATCTGTAAATATGACTCTTCCTATTAGTAATAAGACACACAAAAAAGTTCCTCCTCATTCTCTCATTCTATATTCTTCTTTCTATTCTCCTTTCTATTATTAGCTTTATTTTATAACATGTTATCAACATGATGCTTCAACCAACTGAGGGCTAGTAGAAACTTTTTTTCTCTAAGGACAATGTTCTGAATGTCTTAATCCAGACTCTTCCTAATCCTTTTCTTCATTTACAATTTAATTATAATGATGATTATTATTACTATTCTTTGTTATACTAATTCTAAACATGTCAAACCTCACAAATTTTGAATTTGTGGAATCTGTGACCCTTGATATTACAAGGAAAATTACTTATATTGGATATTAAATGTTGAAATATATTTAGATGCAATGGGTGTTGATGATACCATTAAAGAAAGAAATAAAGCATCTGAACAACTAATTTGCTTCTGAGAGAACAATACTGTGAAAAAAAATTCCCAATTATTATGAATTTATTTCATGCCTTGGTATGGCTAACAAAACAATGAAGTTTTTGATGAAAAATCATGAGATTCGCCAAGCTGGTTTGCTCCATTCGCAAAAGTGAATGCAACAATAAATATTATGAATTTATTTCATGCCTTTATATGGTTGAACAAAGAATTGAGCCTTTGATAAAAAATCATGAAACTTGTCCAATTGGTTCTGCTCCATTTCCAGAAGTGAATGCAACAATATTTGATTTATATTTTCATGATCGCGATATTGATTATGGACATGGTTATAAAGGAAATTTTAAAGACACATTTTGTCACCAGAAATGGCACAAAATGTGAAAAAGGGAAAAAGAAAATGTGAAAATATTGATAAATAAGATGAAAGTATATATTATCATTACGATGGTAAATGTCATTTGAGTTGTACTTGTCGTACACCGAAGCA